>JAEEGL016654295.1_pt1 | contig 60153 bp, 40 predicted proteins | sample 9134231 | NCBI WGS metagenome assembly JAEEGL01 (sample SAMN16246548, study PRJNA631951) | gut metagenome | biome: gut microbiome; feature: rumen; material: fiber-attached | host: Bos | place: Iran: Karaj | collected 2018-10
CCGGCGCCGGGAGTTAAAAAGCTTCTTTTGGAAATGGATGACAAAAGAATGCGTCTTTATCCCGATCCTGAGGCAAAAAAATTGGTAAATGCTATTGCCGATTATTACAATGTGGATGAAGATATGGTTTTTGTGGGAGTAGGTTCGGATGATGTAATAGCAATGTGCTTTTTGACTTTCTTTAACTCCGAAAAGCCGATATTGTTTCCTGATATTTCATATTCTTTTTACAGCGTTTGGGCAGACCTCTTTAAGGTAAAATACCAATGCCCGAAACTTAATGAAAAATTTGAGCTTGTAAAGGAAGATTATTATAAAGAAAACGGTGGAATCATTTTCCCGAACCCAAATGCGCCTACATCTTCCGCGGTAAGTTTGGATTTTGTGGAAGATATAGTAAAACATAACAGTAATTCGGTTGTTATTATTGATGAAGCCTATGTTGATTTCGGTGCCGAGTCTGCACTTGAATTAACTCGCAAATATGAAAATCTTTTGGTTGTACAAACTTATTCAAAATCAAGGTCCATGGCGGGCATGAGAATAGGATATGCTATAGGAAATGCAGAACTTATTAAAGCATTAAATGATGTTAAGTATTCCTTTAATTCTTATACACTCAACTATCCGTCGATTGAACTGGGTGTTGCTGCGATAAAAGATGAAAGCTATTTTAAAGAAACTGTTGCAAAGATTATAAAAACGAGGGAAGCTGCAAAAGTACGTCTCTCAGAGCTCGGCTTTTCTTATCCGGATTCAAAAGCGAATTTCTTGTTTGTGACACATAAGAATAAATACGCGGGAGATATATTTGATTATCTTAAGTCTAAAAATATTTATGTAAGATACTTCAAAAAAGAAGGAATCGATAATTATTTGAGAATTACCGTGGGAACGGATGAGCAAATGGAAATTCTTTACAAAGAGTTGGAAAATTATTTAAATAAAAAAGAGTCTTAAGTGCTAACTTAAGGCTCTTTATGCTATTATTTCAAGATGCTCGAATAATATTTTTAAACCGATAAGGATGAGTATGATGCCGCCGGCAAGCTCAGCCTTATTTTTATATTTGGAACCGAAAATGCTTCCTATTTTCACGCCCAATGCAGATATTACAAAAGTTATTATACCGATAAATATAACCGAAAGAACAATGTTGTAATTGACAAAGGCAAAGGAGATACCTACCGCCAGAGCATCGATACTGGTGGCGATTGCCAGAGCAAGCATAAGCTTCGGTGCAAGGCTGGCACTTTCGTTTTTTTCCTTTTTGCTAAAGGACTCTCGAATCATATTAGCGCCTATGAGTGCCAGAAGTCCAAAGGCTATCCAATGATCGAATGCTTCAATATATTTTGAAAAGTTTATACCGGCCAGGTATCCTAATAGCGGCATTAAAGCCTGAAAGCCACCAAACCATAATCCGACTGTAACACTGTCTTTTAAACTTGTTTTGTTTATGGAAAGGCCCTTACAGACCGAAACCGCAAAGGCATCCATTGCCAATCCCACTGAGAGGATAAGTATTGTTATTATTTCCATTTTAGAGATTCCATACAGAATAAACCGGGATGTTTAATAATCCGTCGTTCATGCTGAATTTTTCATATGTTATTGTGACAGACATAGGATTTTTGTATCGTTGTCTGTATACTTTTAAGCTTTGAGCTTTTGTACTTCCCGTAACATTAATGTCGATAGGAATAATTTGTCCCGAATCCTCAAAAACAAAAGGAATTCTTGCTGTTGCTTCACTGGTCCAATAGAAGATTTGCCCGATATTTTTGTTGTATATAAGTTCCTGGTGAACAAATTGCTCAATAATTGCGCTGTTTTTAATAAGAATAGAGGATTTATCCTTATTTAAATCATCGTATGTGATGCCATACATACTTGTAAGTAATCCCACGTCGGTCAAAAACAACTCAAATGATTTACTGTCAACTTCATTTTTAACAGAAGTTTTATCACTTTTGATTTTAAATAATTTATTAACGTATCCACGTTGTTCTAACCATTCCACACCCGCTTCGTATTCTCTTGCGCGTGCGGTGATTTTAACCTGACCGTATTGGAATTTTTTGTTTTCGTCTTCAAGTTGCTTGGTCAAGCTGTTCCATACTTCAATAACTTTTCCTCTGACATTGGAAGATTCGATATTGTCAAAATCTTCCATATAGCTATCAAGTATCTTTTTCTTTACTGCTTCCACCTTATCAAGATCTTTTTCGTCCAACCATGTTTTAACGGCTTCCGGCATTCCGCCCACAATGTAGAATATTTTAAGAAAGCGTATAATGGCTTCCAAGTCGGAATCGCTTAAATCTTCTTCTTTTTGTTTTTCTATTTTCGAACTCAGTTCGTATTGGTTGTTGACAATAAGAAATTCGCCGAAAGACATGGGATACATTTTCAAAAAGTCCACCTTATTTTCGACATTTTGGCTTCCGAAAAGCTCCTGCTTTGTTAAGTTGCTTGTAAAGCAGATATATAGGCCGGGAGTTTTTGAAGCTATTTCATCAATTAGCATAAGAGCAGATTTATCCGTATCATTTGAAAGATTTTCAAAGACAATTAAAGTTCCGCCGAATTCGGAAGATTTTTTAGCCAAACCCGAAATATCGCGGCTTAAAAATTGTTCGGAAAAATCCTTTAATCCACCTTCTTTAAGATCGAATATTAAAATATTGTCAAAAAAACCATCTCCGAAATCTTTTACGGCCCAAGTCTTGCCGACGGATTTTGCACCCGAAACAACAAGGGGCTTTCTGCTTGGATTGTCATACCATTTCTCAAAATCGTTAATAATTTCCCTATACATTATATCCTCCGTAAATACCACTATTATTTAGCCATAAAAAAATGATGGCGCTAACATTATGTAAAGTATATAACAAGCCATCACTTTTTTCAATACAATTATTTTCAAAATTCCAATCAATAATAAACCTTTTCCAGACAAAGTCCTTTGGCGGGTGCTAAGGCACCTGCTTCTCTGCGGCATTTTTCCTTTAATGTAGCGATTATGCTCTCGGGAGTTCTTTCGCCTTTTCCGACTTCTACCAGGGTTCCCACAATAATCCTAACCATATGATATAAGAATCCGTCACCCTTAACCGATATAAAAATGAAATCTCCCTTTTTTTCAATCTCGATTTTTTCGATTGTTTTGATTGTGGATTTATTAGTCTTCGTAAGGTCTGTAAAGCTTGTAAAATCAAAAGTTCCCACGAGATTTGAAGCCGCAATTCTCATGGCTTTTAAGTTTAGCTTTCCGGGGATATTCCAAGTATACTTGCGTTGAAAGACATTTGGCTTGGAAGCATTATCGATTGTGTAGACGTATTTTTTGCTGCCTACATTGTATCTGGCATGAAATCTTTCGCTGGCTTCTTTGGCATCCACAACGGCAATATCTTCCGGAAGATATGTGTTTGCGTAGTTCATTACTTCTTCGGCGCTTAAATCGCTGTCCACATGAAAATTGCATACTTGACCTTTTGCATGTACACCGGCATCGGTTCTACCGGAACCGAGAACTTCCACGTTTTTGTTAAAGAGCTTTGACATAATATTTTCCAATTTTCCTTGGATGGTATTTTCCAAGTTTTTTTGCTTTGCCCAACCTTTATATCTGCTACCGTCGTATTGAACCGTTAAACAAAAATTCTTCATGATTTGTCTCCCTGTTTAAAATTCTAATATTAATATAGCAAATTTTTAAGGCGATTTCATCATGAAAAGAAAATTAAAGGCAATGATTAAATCATTGCCTTTGTAAATAAACTATCTGTTATTCATCGGTATATAATCAACATGTTTGATAACATTCTTGTAAGCCGGACGAATAATTTTTCCGCCGCAAAGAAGTTCTTCGATACGATGAGCGCTCCATCCGGAAATTCTTGCAATTGCAAAAATCGGTGTATATAGCTCTTGAGGAAGACCGAGCATGTTATAAACGAAACCGCTGTAAAAGTCGACATTGAAGCTGATATTGTCTCTGTGCATTGTGCGGTGAGCTTTAATGATTTCAGGAGCAAGCTTTTCCACGTTTTTGTAAAGGGCGAATTCTTTGTCGCATCCTTTGGCTTTGGAAAGCTTTTCAACGAATCCTTTAAATATTGTCGCACGCGGATCGGATATGGTATAAACCGCATGACCAATACCGTAAATAAGACCTTTTTGATCGAAAGCTTCTTTGTTGACGATTTTGTTCAAATATGAACGAACTTCTTCTTCGTCTTCCCAATCGTGAACGTTTTCTTTTATATTTTCAAACATCTGCATAACTTTGATGTTGGCACCGCCGTGTTTAGGACCTTTAAGTGAACCTAAAGATGCTGCTATTGCAGAATATGTATCCGTGCCTGTGGAAGTAACAACATGGTTTGTAAAGGTGGAGTTGTTACCGCCGCCGTGATCGGCATGAAGTACGAGAGCAAGGTCTAATATCTTTGCTTCCAAATCCGTGAACTTGCTGTCCGGGCGCAACATTCTTAAGATGTTTTCCGCTGTGGAAAATTCGGGATTAGGTGAATGAATAAATAAGCTTTGTCCGTCATGATAGTGCTTGTATGCTTGATAGCCGTAAACGGAAAATTGCGGAAAAAGCGCAATTAACTGAATACATTGGCGAAGAACGTTCGGGATGGATGTATCGTCGGCCAAATCGTCATAAGAATACATGGTTAAAACGGCTCTCGCAAGTGTGTTCATCATATCTTTGCTCGGAGCCTTCATGATAATATCTCTTACGAAGTTTGTAGGCAATGAATGATAAAAACTAAGAGTATTGCAGAACATTTTCAGTTCTTCTCTCGTAGGTAATTTGCCGAAAAGAAGAAGAAATGTAACTTCTTCAAAGCCGAATCGGTTCTCGCTTGTGAAACCGTCAACAAGCTTTTCTATGTCGTAGCCGCGATAGTAAAGCTTACCGGGACAGGGAATCATTTCTCCGTCATCGATGGTGTAGGATTTAACCTCCGCAATTTCGGTAAGACCGGTAAGTACACCTTTACCGTTTATATCACGAAGTCCTCGTTTTACTTCGTATTTGTCGTATAATTTAGGATCTATATTTGTATTTTCAATACATAAGTCGGAAAGAACTGATATTTCCGGCGTTATTTGTGTAAATGGATTTTCACCTGACCTATCAAACAAGCTGATCAACTCCTTAATATAAATAATTCAAATAATTCTACCACAAGGGCTATTGTTTAAGCAAGCAAATTAAGAAAAAAGTTAAATTGAAGGCGGCATCCACAATAGCGAAAATGCAAATAAAACAGTAGAATTATTTCTTATTTAATGGTAAAATTTATATGATTGTCGAGAGGTATTTTGAAATGGATCTTTTTGATTACATGCATGAACAAAACTTAAAAAAAGAATCGCCTTTGGCCGCGCGTTTAAGGCCGGAAAGCCTTGATGAGATAGTAGGTCAAAAGCACATTATAGGCAAAGACAGGCTTTTGTATCGTGCAATAAAAGCTGATAAGATCAGCTCTCTCATTTTCTATGGGCCGCCGGGTACCGGAAAAACAACCATAGCAAAAGTCATTGCAAACACTACAAAATCGGAATTTAAACAACTCAACGCAACCGTTGCGGGGAAAAAAGATATTGAAGAGGTTGTTGAATCGGCAAAGAACAACATTGCCATGTTCGATAAAAAAACAATCCTTTTCATAGACGAAATTCATAGATTTAATAAAGCACAACAAGATTATTTGCTTCCTTTTGTGGAAGACGGAACAGTGATTTTGATTGGTGCAACCACGGAAAATCCGTATTTTGAAGTTAATAATGCTTTAATATCCCGTTCTGCAATATTCGAATTGAAAGCTTTGGAAGATTCGGATATTGAAGAATTGATATACAGGGCTGTTAAGGACGAAGAAAAAGGCATGGGTGCCTATAAAGCCGAGATAGATGAAGATGCGGTGCATTTTCTGGCATCCGTATCCTCCGGTGATGCAAGAACGGCTTTAAATGCCATTGAACTTGCCGTACTTACAACTGACAGAAGCGAAGACGGAATAATACATATATCATCAAAAATCATCGGAGATTGCGTGCAAAAAAGAGTTCTTCGATATGATAAAGACGGAGATAATCATTACGACACAATATCGGCATTTATTAAAAGCATGAGAGGGTCAGATCCCGACGCGGCCGTATATTATCTTGCCAGAATGCTGGAAGCGGGAGAAAGTGTAACATTCATTGCAAGAAGAATCATGATATGCGCGGCGGAAGATGTGGGTCTTGCCGATCCCATGGCTTTAAGTGTGGCTGTAAGTGCGGCACAGGCCGTTCACCAACTGGGAATGCCGGAAGCAAGGATTCCTTTGTCTGAGGCGGCAATATATGTTGCAACGGCGCCGAAGAGCAATGCTGCGTATCTTGCTGTAGAAAAAGCGATAAGTGCAGTTAAATCCACAAATATCGAATCCATACCGACGCATTTGCAAGATGCTCATTATAAGGGTGCCGCAAAACTCGGTCATGGCGTGGGCTACAAATATGCCCATGATTTTGACAATCATTATGTTGAACAACAGTATTTGCCGGATGAGCTTTTGGGTAAAGTTTTTTACGAACCGACGGATATCGGATATGAAAAAAAGATAAAAGACTATTTTGACTTAATAAAAGACGATAAAAAGAAATAATTAAAAACGAGGAAATAATCTTGTTAGAGTTAGTTACCAAGTTAGCAAAGGGCATATATGAATACGGCGATTTAAAAATAAAAACATCTGTTGACAAAATCGATTTGAAAATCGAGGCAGGTGTGATTTTTGACGGAAGTTTTGAAATAGAATCAAAAAGCGGAAAAGATGTAAAAGGCTTGATTCAATGCGATAATCCCTTGTTTGAAATATTGACCGACAGATTCAATGATTCAAAACATACGGTTAAATACAAAATTTCCACAATCGATATGGTGGATAATGACACGATAGACGGAGAAATAAAAATAATCAGCAGCGGAGGAGAAATAGTAATTCCTTTGCATGTGCAGATTGAAGAAAGCGTAGCCAAAATCGGTGATGTCAGAATAAACAGCTTGGAAGAATTTGCAAAATTCGTAAGTACTGATTTCGAAACGGCTTTCGGCTACTTTATTTCCGAGGATTTCAAAAATCATTTCCTTCGGGGGAATTCTCATGCAATAGCCGTATATGAAGGACTGATGGCTGATGTTGACAAAAAAGCGGCATTGGAAGAATTCTTAATCGAAATGGGCTTGAAAGACAAGATTTTGTTGGATCTTGACCAGCATGATGATTATTTTGAAGACGTTTTTGACGATGTGTTGATAAAGTTAAACTTAAAGAAAACCACTTGGGGTTACGAGAAAATCGATATTCTCTGTGACGATGAGTTCATTAAATTTAACAAAACAAGCGTCACAACAAACGATTTTGTGGCAAATGCATGCGAAGTTTCATACATAATCGACAGTACAAAGCTTCACAGCGGTAAAAACTTCGGAAGAATCGTATTCAGAACCTTTAACCAAACTCTGGAATACAATGTTACGGTTTACAATGCAATAAGAATATTTGTAAGCGATGCAAATCCGAAGAAAACAATATACGACTTGATGCAGACCTATTTGAGGGTCAGAACCGGAAAAATCGATAAAAACGAGTGGATTTATCACTCTCTCGAGTACTTAAACGAAGTCTCGGATACGGATGAGGATACTGTTTTTTTGACTATATACAAGGCTCAGCTTTTGTTGAGTACGGAGGATAGAAAAAAAGAAGCTTCAAATCTGCTTGAATATGTTGCGGATTATATAATCGAGCAAAAATGGGCTTATCCGGTTTTGTATTGCTATTATTTATATGTCAGAAGCTTGGAAAAACAAGATGATGACTATACCAAAAAAGCTCTGAACAAAGTTAAAGAGTTTTACGAAGAATTCCCGGACAATTGGAAAATTTACTGGGTATTGATGCATTTGGAAGAATCCGACGGAGAAGACTACGAAGATCGATATGCAAAGATAAAATTTCATTTTTATCAGGGATGTAAAAGCCCGGTTATGTACTACGAAGCCTTGGAACTTATTAATGCAAGCCCGGATCTGGTGCGCAATATCACGAATTTCGAACTGCAAGTATTGTCTTTCGGAGTAAAATGGGATTGTCTTGATAATGACGTAATTATGCAGGTTTCCGACCTTGCAAAAGAAGAGAAAAACTTCAGCTCCCAACTTTGCGAGATACTTGTAATTCAATATGACAAAACAGGCTTCAACTATATTCTGGAAGCATTGGTCAGCCAGCTCATTGTGGGAAATAAAACGGCGCGTATATATCATAAATATTACGAAAAGGCTATTGAACAGGAGATGAAAATAGTCAGCCTTTATGAAAATTACATTGCGTCCATTGACGAAAACGATTACAGCATTTTACCAAAAAATGTTTTGATGTATTTCAGTTACAATACATCCGGTCTTTACGGTAAACAGTCTTATTTGTTTGCGAATTTGGTATTAAACAGAGACAAGATAGAAGAGTATTACAGAAAATTCTTGCCTTTGATGGAAAAATACGCGGTTATGCAGCTTATAGCGGGCAGAATCGATGATAAGCTCGCAATTATTTATAAAGCGGTTATAACAGACGAGATTCTTGAAGAGCAGGAAATCGACAATATAACGGATATAGCCAATACCTATAAAATCGAATGTCATAACCCGGATATAAATGAAGTCTTGGTTTATCATAAAGAGCTTGCGATTCCACAAATCGAAAAGCTTAAAGACGGTGTTGCATATTTGAAAATATACACAGACAATCCTGTGATTGTATTTAGGGATGTCTACGGCGGAATGCACGGAAAGTCCGTTAAGTATTCGATTACCAGACTCTTTGGTGCGGAAAAAATCATAAAAAAGAATATTGTAGAAGGCACACCGGACAGATATATGCTGATTGCATATATTAATCAATACCTTAAATTCAGCAAGGATATGATGTCGGTATTTGATAAAGTTGAGTTCTTGTATGCATCAGATCTTTTGAGAAACGAATATCGCAAAGAATTTATGGAAAACATGGTGGATTACTACTACGAATTCTATGATGACGATGCGGTTGCCATGTTTATTACCCGTTTCGCAAATTACGAAATGAACAAAAACAGCAGAAGTAAGCTTGCGGAACTTATGATAATGCAAGGCATGTATGATGATGCGTTGAATTATATCGAAAAATACAACATTTATAATATCAGTCCCAACAGAGCATTTAAACTTTGCGTATATCTTTTTGATGTTGTGGGAGAAGAAAAATACAATAAGGTTCTTTTGGATATGAGCCTTCATGCCCTTAAATGCGGCAAATACAATGACAAAATACTCGGATATTTAAGCAGATACTATGAAGGAACGGTAAGCGAACTGATTGAAATATACGAAGCATCGGTTAAATTCGATTTCGAAAGCGTGGAACTGCTCGAAAATATACTGGTGCACTCAATGTTCTCAAACAAAGATAACGAAAAGGTAGAGGAGGCATTTGAGAAGTACTTTTACGAAGGCTTTAACAGGACCATAAAACAGGCCTATATTTCAAAGAAATGTTATGAGTATCTGATTAAAAATATTGCAATATCACCTAAAATCATTAAATTTGCGGAAATACTTCTTAATGAAAAAATATGGACTCCGGATACTATAAAGCTCGCATATATTGATTATCACAAAGATAAAGAATTGGACGATAATTGCAAAAAAACCATAGAAAGGCTTATGAGAGATTTAAGTCTTAGGGGCATGAGCCTTAATTGCTTCAACAGCTTCATCGATAAATGCGAGATACCGTTTTTTGAAAAAGACGGTTATGTAATCGAATACAGAAGTGAAGAGGATAAGCATCCTTACGTAACTTATACCATAAAAGAAAAAAACGGTGAAGAAAAATACTACGAAAAACAAAGCATGAAAAAGATTTTCGATGGCCTTTATACACTGGAGATTACTGTGTTTTACGGACAAACCTTGGATTACAAAATAGTTGTTTTGGATGCTGAGGAAGAGGAAGTAAGAGAAAGTAAAAGCATCAGTTTCGACGGTTTGGAGCGTAACGATAAGGAAACGAGATATGGTCTTATCAACTCCATGATTGAGGCAAAATCAAGGGAAGATATGGCAGATTACAACGAAATCGTCGAAAATTATCAATTAAGAAAATCAGCCGCTGATATGTATTTTGATACAAAAAACGGCGTGTAATACGGTACGGAGACAAAAATATAAATGAAAAGCTTGTCTATAGGAATTGACATCAATGAAGATTGCGCGCAAATTTGCTACTATGATGAAGAAAAAGACCGAGTGGAATCGGTAAGTTACATCAAGGGAGAAAGCAGATTTGCGATTCCTTACCTGCCCGAAGAAAAGGAGCAGGAAGATTTTTCGTTGCTTTTCAGACGACTTATACGACTGCTTAAGGATACAGTCGGAAGTTTTGAAATCGACAGAATCGGTATTGCCATCGAGAAAAAAGATGCGAAGACGCTTGATAAGCTGGGGAAAACCCTTGCCAATTTGGAAATTTCTCCAAAGAAGGTGGATATAGTCAACTATGACGAAAGCTTTATATATTACGCCATAAACGACATGACTTCTTACATAAACGGGGATGCGGTTTTGATAAATTATGACGGAACATATATAAATCTTAAGAGAATAACGATTCTTAGAAGCAAACATCCTTACAGTGTTTTGGTAGACAGTTATATCAAAGAGATGCCGGACGATGAGGAAGCCTTTGACAGGCGTCTCCACAATATTTTAAACGAGGCACATACCGCTAAAATGATATCCACCCTTTATATTACGGGTGAGGAATTCAGCCTTGCCGAAGTAAAAAGGATGTTGGCCAAAGATGGCGGAATAAAGCATGCCTACATCGGAAAAAACCTCTATGCTCAAGGTGCTTGTTTCAGTGTTCTGGAGAGAGAACATATTAATTACGACGATTTCAGAATATTAAGCGAAGACAGGACGGTTTTGGACGTTTCGGTTTTAATAGACCACAACGGAAAAAATACAAGGCTTTTGCTATCGAAGGCAGGAACCAATTGGCAGGCAGCCGGAACTCAAATTCAATGCCTGCTTGATGATATCAATATCATAAATTTTGTTATCGTATCCGCATCAACGGGTCAGACCACCAACTATTCCATAAGCTTGGAGTCTTTTCCGAAACGCAAGAATAAGACGACAAAAGTTGAAATAACTTTGCTTTATACTCAAAAAAACAGGTTGGAAATTTCGGTAAGAGATTTGGGATTCGGAGATTTCTTTAAATCTTCCGGAAAGGTTATAAAGGATGTTTTGTCGGTAGATAACTACATCTAAAGAAATTTGGGAGAAGAAGATTATGAGCGGTTTGAGAGTTTGCTCTAAACAGGCGAGAATGCCTTATCATATATCGGAAATAGATTTGAATGTTTATTCCTTGGAAGAAATATGCTATTTCTTGTACAATCACATATATTTGGTTGAAAAATCCTTTTTTAATGACAGCTTGGTAAGCTATATCGAGCATGATTTGGCGCGCCCTTCTCTTGCCCAAAAGCTTAAACAGATGATAGGGGCCAAGTATCCGGTAGAAGAGATGGTAATGCTTATTTTCAACGAAACAATGTATTATGACGAGCATGAAATCGAAAAAATAAAGCCGGTTTTGGGAACAATCGAAAAGAAAGGCGTACAGGAAAGACTGCAAATGAAAGCGGAAAGCTTTTATAAAGTGGGCAAGTACGAAAAAGCATTGTCGATTTATTTTTCCATTCTTATGATGCAAATGGATATGTCTTTGACAACGAAATTTTATGCGGATATATATTATGCAATCGGCACGATTTACGGAAAATTCTTTGTGTATGATATGGCGGGCAAGGCGTTTAAATCGGCATTTGATTTGTATCCAAACAACCTGTACTTAAAAAACATGATAATGATATGCTTGATTGAAAAAGATGATGAAGTATTGCTTAATCTGATCAGAAAATACAACATATCCGATGAAATACTCAAAGAGTGCAAAGATGATTATGCAATACTGACCGAAAATGCAAAAAAGAACGAGGAACTCCACGAAAGCCTGGAGAGTATTAAGCTTGAATATGTGGAAATGCTGGAAGCGTAAATATAAGCAATTGGGAGAGATTTATGAAAAAAGAGGATGTAAAGGCCTTTGAGGAAATATGCGAGCAGGCTGTTGAAATCGGTAATTTAATAGACAACCAAAAAGAAGAATACGAAACAGTAGGCTATTATATTTCCGATATTCAAAAAATCGAGAATATGAGTCCCGAAAAGAGGGATGAGCTTGCGGGCTATGCCAAGATGTTTCAAATAATCGAAAAGGACAAAAAAGAATATAAGCAAGAGTCCGAAATAGTTACAAATATAGAATATCAGGCAATAAAAGACGAGGAGCCGAATCTTCCGAAAATTCTTCAGAACATGGAAGAAAACGAGAAAAGATATTCCATGGTAAAGGGAGATTTGAGGAAACTCGAGGGTGAGCGCCAGGCGCTCCAAATGGAATGGTCCTATTTGAAAGAAAGAGGAAGACTTTATCAGGGCCTCATGAAAGTAATAATCGTATCCACGGTAATTCTCATGATTGTTTATGCAATATGTATGGGAGCTTTGGACATAAATACGACGGTTGCCATATATGTAACAATAGCAATTGCCGCCTTTTTGGTGGCGCTTCTTTTGCTGGCGGTTGCAAAAACCAAACGTGAGATGAAAATCATCGAATTAAAGAACAACAAGGCCATAGGACTGCAAAACAGGATTAAGCTAAAATATGTAAATGCCTACAACGGGCTTGATTTTATGTATGAAAAGTATGATGTTAACAGTTCCTACGAGCTCAGCAAAAAGTGGCAGCAGTATGACATGATATTAAAAAACAGAGAGGTATACAAAGCTGCGTCTCAAAGATTATATGAGTTAAACGGCAAAATTTTGGAAGCCCTCGAAAGCGAAAAGCTTTATGATACATCCATTTGGCTTACGCAAGTTAATGCCCTTTACGACAACAAAGAGATGGAACGCATTAAAGAAGCGCTTTACAGTCAACGCCAAAGCCTAAGAAACAAAATACAAAAGAATGTTGAGGCAATGGATATTGTAAAAGAAAAATTAAAAGAAATGATAGCAAGCGATCCCGAAAATGCAAAAGTAATTATGAAAATACTTGCAAAATACGGAGATGCATTCTAAAATATTTATTTCAGGGATTAAAAAAGACGGAAAGGATTTTTATAAACACGATGAAAGAACTCGAAAAAACCTATAATCCTGCCGACATTGAGCAGAGACTTTATGATAAATGGCTTGAAAAGAAGTATTTTCACGCAGAGCCGGATGAAAACAAAAAACCTTTTACAATAATAATACCGCCTCCAAATATCACGGGACAGCTCCATATGGGACATGCCCTCGATAATACAATGCAGGACATTATTATTCGTGTAAAGAGAATGCAAGGTTATAATGCACTTTGGCAACCGGGAACGGACCATGCCAGCATCGCAACCGAAGTAAAAATACTTGAGCAGCTCAAAAAAGAAGGCATCACAAAAGACGATTTAACAAGAGAAGAGTTCTTGGAGCGTGCTTGGGAATGGAAAAAAGAATACGGCGGAAGAATTATTAATCAGCTTAAAAAGCTCGGCTCGTCATGCGATTGGGACAGAGAACGTTTTACAATGGATGAGGGCTGCAATAAGGCCGTAAAAGAAGTTTTCGTTAAACTTTACGATAAAGGACTTATTTATAAAGGATCAAAAATAATCAACTGGTGTCCGGTATGTAAAACATCCATTTCGGATGCGGAAGTTGAACATGAAGAAAAAGCGGGACATTTTTGGCATTTAAGATATCCTATTGCGGGAACGGATAAATACATTCAACTTGCCACAACACGTCCGGAAACAATGCTTGGAGATAGCGCGGTAGCTGTAAATCCAAAGGATGACAGATATAAAGATTTAATCGGCAAAAAAGTAATTTTGCCGCTTGTTAACAAAGAAATACCGATTATCGGAGATGAATATGTTGATATGGAATTCGGAACGGGTGTTGTAAAAATCACACCGGCGCATGACCCTAACGACTTTGAAGTGGGAAAACGTCACAATCTTCCGGAAATCAACATAATGAACGACGATGCAACAATCAACTCTCTCGGAGGCAAGTATGCGGGAATGGACAGATATGAAGCCCGCAAAGCAATTGTTGCTGATTTGGAAGCAGGCGGATTCTTGGTAAAAATCGAGGATCACTCTCATGCTGTTGGAACACATGACAGATGTAAAAGCATAGTCGAGCCTTTAATCAAACCGCAATGGTTCGTTAAAATGGACGAGCTTATAAAGCCTGCGGTTGAGGCCGTTAAAAATAAAGAAATTCAGCTTATCCCGGAAAGAATGGATAAGATTTATTATAACTGGACAGACAATATCAGAGACTGGTGTATCTCAAGACAGCTTTGGTGGGGACATCAAATTCCGGCATTTTATTGTGAGGAATGCGGTGAAGTTGTTGTAACAACGGGAAAACCGGATAAATGTCCTAAGTGTGGTTCAACGCATTTTAAGCAAGACGAAGATACTTTGGATACATGGTTTTCTTCTGCCCTTTGGCCGTTCTCCACATTGGGCTGGCCTGAAAAAACCAAAGATTTGGAATATTTCTACCCGACAGATGTACTTGTAACGGGCTACGATATCATTTTCTTCTGGGTTATCAGAATGATATTCTCGGGCTATGAGCAAATGGGAGAAAAACCGTTTAAATACGTACTTTTCCACGGACTTGTAAGAGACAGTCAAGGACGTAAAATGAGTAAATCCTTAAATAACGGTATCGATCCTCTTGAAATAATCGCGAAATACGGTGCGGATGCCCTTAGATTCACATTGATCACAGGTAATGCGCCGGGCAATGACATGCGCTTCTACATGGAAAGAGTGGAGGCAAGCAGAAACTTTGCAAACAAAATTTGGAATGCATCACGTTTCATTATGATGAATATGCCGGAAGACGGCATTAAATCAGTGGATAAAAATGCCCTTACGGATGCTGATAAGTGGATTATTTCAAAAGCCAACAAGCTTGTAAAAGATGTTACGGAAAATATCGAAAAATTCGAGCTTGGTATAGCCGCAGACAAGATTTACGACTTTGTATGGGAAGAATTCTGCGATTGGTATATTGAAATGGTTAAGCCGCGCCTTTATAATAAAGATGATTTAACAAGAGATGCGGCATTATACACTCTTAAAGAAGTGCTTATTATTGCTCTTAAACTTTTGCATCCATATATGCCGTTTATAACAGAAGAAATCTTTTGTACGATTCAGTCCGAGGAAGAATCCATAATGATTTCAAAATGGCCGGAATACGACGAAGCAAATAATTATGCGGATTCCGAGGCGGAAGTTGAACTTATAAAAGAAGCTGTAAGAGGAATAAGAAATGCCAGAAAGAACTTAAATGTTCCTAACAGCAAAAAGGCAGAAGTAATAGTAGTAAGCGAAAAAGATTTTGTAAAAGAAACTTTCGAAAAAGGAAAAGTTTTCTTTGCAACTCTTGGCTTTGCAAGCGAAGTTAAAATCAAAAGCGACAAATCGGGAATCGGAGACGATGCTGTTTCGGTCGTAACTTCGGATGCCGTTATTTATATTCCGTTGGATCAGCTTGTAGACAGCGAAAAAGAAATAGCCAGACTCAAGGAAGAAGAAAAGAAACTTGAAGCAGAGCTTGAACGTGTTAATAAAATGCTTGCAAATCCTAATTTTGTATCAAAGGCACCTGAAAAGAAAATTGCCGAAGAGAGAGCAAAGAAGGAAAAATACGAGCAAATGATGGAACAGGTAAAAATGCAGCTTGAAAGAATGATCTAGCTTACATTTCCAAAAAAGGAGAAAGACATGATTAATTTTGATGAAGAAGTAAAGAAGTTTTATCCAAGCCTTGAAATCGATCAGGTTGAAGATGCGATATATAACGAAAACCAGATTACGGACATGACGGATGTTATGTTGCAGATGATGGAAGACATGAAGAAGAACAAATAGTGTGAAAGAGGACGGATTATGCAGTGCTATAAATGCGATAACCATCTGACCGAAGGAAACCATTGCGAGTTTTGCGGTGCGGATGTTACATATTACAAAAAAATTGTATATAGCTCTAACGCACTATACAACGTTGCGTTGGAAAAAGCTCAAACAAGAGACTTGTCGGGTGCAATTTATTTTCTTCACCAAAGCCTGAAGATGAACAAGAAAAACATCAATGCAAGAAATCTTCTCGGACTTGTTTACTACGAAGTAGGCGAAGTTTCGGAAGCTCTTTCGCATTGGGTAATCAGCAAGAATTTTCAGCCGGATGATAATATTGCGGTTAAGTATTTAAATGCAATACAAAATAACCAATCTCGTTTGGAGACTGTTAACCAGACAATCAAAAAATATAACAAAGCTTTGGAATATGCAAAACAGGGCAATTATGACCTTGCTGTTATTCAGTTAAAAAAAGTGCTTACGATTACGCCAAACTATGTTAAAGGTAATCAGCTTTTGGCCCTTCTTCATATGCGTGCCGGCGAGTATGATAAAGCAAGACGTGCCATTGTAGGTGCATTAAAGGTAGATAATACAAATACAAAAAGTATACGTTTCCTTACGGAAATCAGAGAACAGCTTGCGGTTTCCGAGGCAAATATTTCACCTCGCGAAAAGAAGGAAAAACGTGCCCTTGAGGCACAAAAGAAGCCTCTTAGCGGAAATGATGTTATTATACCTAATTACAGCTTCAAGGAATATTCCAAGCCGACAATGACAATATTAAATATTATTATCGGTGTTATAATCGGTGCGGCTATTATTCTTTTCCTTGTTACTCCCGCAAAAACAGCTTCCGTACGTTCCGAGTACAAGCAGGTGGTATTGGAATATGAAACAAAGATAACCGCCTTGGAAACAACCATAAGCCAGCTTTCGGAAAATGATAATCAGACGGCTGATGCAAAAGCCGCTTACGAAGCAACCATCAATGATTATGATTATTTGATTGCGGCATATAATAAATATACGGCTAAAGCATATGTAGAGTCGGCGGATTATTTATACGCAATTACTACATTAGAGGGTAAATCCGAAAACTTTGTAGCTTTATATAACGCATTTGCGGCAGATTGCTTGGCACAGGCTACAAATCAGGCAAATCAAACAGCTTGGAATGCTTATAATTCGGGCGATTACGACAATGCCATTGCATATTTTGAAAGATGTGCAAAATATGATGCCACAAATCCGGATCATCTCTACAACCTGGGTATGTCCTATACCGCAAAGGGTGATACGGCCAATGCAAACGCAACATATCAAAAAGTTGTGGAAAGCTTCCCGGGAACGGCACAGGCTGAGCGTGCACAAGCTGCTATTCAGTAGAAAATTCAAGCATAAAAACAAAAAGATAAAAATGATAATAAAAAAGAACATGAGTCGTAAGATTCATGTTCTTTTGATTTAACAGGTATTTATTAAATAGTTGTGATTTTAAGCATATCGGAAGGTGCGCGTTTTACAACGGAACCACCTGCAACGATAACAACCGTATCACCCGGGGAAATTTCTCCGTTTTGTCTTGCAACCTCCAATGCATATTCGAAAAGACTCTCGGCAGAAGCCTGATCTTCAACAACATATGCCGAAACACCGCGGGCAAGAGCAAGCTGTCTTGCAGCCTTTTCTTTTGTAACCGCCGCAATAATAGGGCAGTTAGGATGAAAATCGGCTATTAAGTGAGCTGTACGTCCGCTTCTTGTTACAACAAGAATTGCCGATGCATCTATATATCTTGCGGCATCACAGGCAGCAAGGGAAATTGTTGTGGCAATATCTTTTTCAAGCTCAAGTTTTTCAAATGGAATAACAGGCTTGTAAGATGATTCTTTCTCGGCAGCCGTTACGATATCCGACATTGCTTTAACTGATTCTATAGGATAATCGCCTGCAGCGGTTTCTCCCGAAAGCATAACAATGGTTGTTCCCGAATAAACAGCATTGGCAACGTCCGAAACTTCAGCTCTTGTAGGAATAGGGCTGGCAGTCATGGATTCAAGCATCTGTGTTGCAGTAACAACGGGAACGCCTTTTTTGTAGCATTTTCTGATCATTTGTTTTTGGATGCCCGGTATAACCGTATAATCCATTTCAACACCCATATCACCACGAGCTATCATAACACCGTCGGCATATTTAATGATTTCATCAAGACTGTCGATACCCGATGCATTCTCAATCTTTGCGATTATCTTTATTTTATCTCCGCCGTTTGAGTTCAAAAACTCTCTGAGATCGATAATATCCCAAGCCGTACGAGTAAAAGAAGCGGCAACAAAATCAATATCGTTTTCAATGCCGAATAAAATATCGTTTTTATCCACTTCGCTTAAGTAAGGCATAGGAATGGTAACATTCGGAATGTTAACACCTTTGTGGTTTGAAACCTTTCCGCCAATAACAACGATACATTTTACGTCGTTTCCGTCGATTCCGGTGACGCTTAAAACAATATGACCGTCGTCAATAAGAATTTCCGAACCCAAAGTAACGTATTTTGCAAGATCCGGATAAGTTGTGGCAACTTTTGTGGCATCACCGAGAAAATCTCCCGATGAAAGAACAAATTCTTTTCCTGGTTCCAAAACAACTTTGCCGTCTTTAAAATCTTTAACACGAATTTCCGGACCTTTTGTATCAAGCAAAATAGCCACATTGGCATTCAATTTCTCACGAATTCGCTTAACTCTGTCGATTCTGACCTTTTGCTCTTCATGAGTTCCGTGAGAGAAATTCATGCGGGCACAGTTCATTCCGGCTTTTATAAGCTCTTCAACCATCTGGTCGCTGTCAACTGCGGGACCAAGTGTACAAATAATTTTAGTATTTCTCAAAAATTATTCCTCCAATCTATATTCTGTATAATTGTATTAAAATCAATACAATAATTCCTCTCATCCTAGTCCCTAGTATAGCATAATTATTCAGCATTTGCCACTAGTTTATCAAGCGTTGAATCAAAATCTATAGTCAATGTCTGGCCTGCCTTGATGTCGCCTTTCAAAATTTCCGTAGCAGCAAGGGTTTCCACATGTTTTTGCAAGAACCTTTTAAGCGGTCTGGCACCGTAAACCGGATCGTAGCCATTATCGATTATAAATGATTTTGCATTTTCAGTAAGTTTGACTTTCAACTCTTTCATGGCCAAACGCTTGTTAAGTTCAAGCATAAGCAAATCCACAATGGCACCGATGTTGGATTTTGAAAGTGGATTAAACATTATAATCTCGTCCAGCCTGTTTAAAAACTCAGGTCTGAAATGTGCTTTAAGTTCATTCATTACAAGATCCTTGGTTGTATCCGATATCTCCAAATTATCCGAGTTCGAATTATCGTCAATATCCTGCAAAATAAACGGAGATCCGAGGTTTGATGTAAGGATGATAATGGTGTTTTTAAAATCAACCGTACGTCCCTGCGAATCGGTAATTCTACCGTCATCAAGCACCTGTAAGAGAATGTTGAAAACATCCGGGTGGGCCTTTTCGATTTCATCAAAAAGGATAACACTGTAAGGTTTTCTTCTTACGGCTTCGGTTAATTGTCCGCCCTCATCGTATCCCACGTATCCCGGAGGCGCTCCCACAAGACGTGACACTGAATGTTTCTCCATATACTCACTCATATCGATACGAACGATGTTGTTCTCGTTATCGAAAAGGCTTTCCGCCAAGGCTTTTGCAAGCTCTGTTTTACCAACACCCGTAGGTCCCAGGAAAAGGAATGAACCTATAGGCTTTGTAGGATCTTTTATGCCGGCCTTGGAACGCATAATCGCCTCACTGATAAGAGTAACGGCCGTGTCCTGACCGATAACTCTCTTATGGAGAATATTAGGCAAATTCAAGGTTTTGCTACGCTCCGATTCAGTAAGTTTGGAAACCGGAATGCCGGTCCATCTTGAAATGATTTGAGCGATTTCTTCTTCGGAAACAGCTTCTCTAACCAGGCTTAAGTCCTTGTCTTTAACCTGCTTTTCGGCCTCTTCCAAAGCCTGTTTTGCCTGAGGAAGACGTCCGTATTTGATTTCCGCAACCTTTTCGAGATCGTAGTCGCGTTCCGCAATTTGAATTTGATTGTTCAAATCTTCAATTTCTTCACGTAACTTACTTAAGGATGAAACGCTGGATTTTTCGTTTTCCCATTTTGCAACCTTGTTGTTGTATTCATCTTTGATTTCCGCCAATTCCTTTTGAAGATTTGACAGACGTTCGCGACTTAAATTGTCCGTTTCTTTCTTAAGAGCCGTTTCTTCGATTTCCATCTGCATCAGTTTGTGACGGAGTTCGTCAAGTTCCGTTGGCATGGAATCAAGCTCGGTTTTAATAAGGGCGCAAGCCTCATCAATAAGGTCAATGGCTTTATCCGGCAAGAAACGGTCCGAAATATATCTGTCTGACAAAACCGCTGCCGAAACCAAGGCGGAATCGGTGATTTTAACACCATGATAAACTTCGTAACGTTCTTTAAGTCCTCGAAGAATGGAAATGGTATCTTCAACATCCGGTTCGTCAACCATAACAGGTTGGAAACGACGTTCCAAAGCCGGGTCTTTTTCGATGTATTTTCTGTGCTCATCAAGAGTTGTTGCACCAATACAATGAAGCTCACCTCTTGCAAGCATAGGTTTGAGCATATTGCCGGCATCCATGGAACCCTCGGTTTTACCGGCTCCCACAATAGTATGAATCTCATCAATGAATAAGATGATTCGACCATCGCTTTGTTTAACCTCGTCCAATACGGCTTTAAGACGTTCCTCAAATTCACCTCTGTATTTGGCTCCGGCAATCAAAGCACCCATATCAAGCGCAAAGATTTCTTTATCTTTAAGGCCTACGGGAACATCACCTTTTACAATACGTTGAGCAAGACCTTCCACAACGGCGGTTTTGCCGACACCCGGTTCGCCGATTAAGACAGGATTGTTTTTTGTTTTACGCGAAAGGATACGAATAACGTTTCTGATTTCCTCATCACGACCTATAACAGGATCAAGCTTTTGAGCTCTTGCGCGTTCCACAAGGTTTGTGGCGTATTTTTCCAAAGTATTGTAAGTGTCTTCAGGATTTTCACTGGTAACTTTTTTTGAACCTCGCACTTCCGAAAGAACACCAAGGAAGCGGTCTTTTGTAATATTAAAATCCTTAAAAAGTTTCTTTAATGCATCGTTTGGGTGTTTAAGCAGGGAAAGGAAAATATGTTCAACGGAAATAAATTCGTCTCCCATAGCCTTTGACTCATCCTCCGAATAGCGAAGAACCTTGTCAAAATCCTGTGTGGCATAAAGATTGCCTCCCGATACTTTCGGACGAGCCCTCAAGAGCCCTTCCAATTGAGCATTAAAAACCTTCGGGTCAATCTCCATTTTAGTGAAAAGTTCCCCGATAAGCCCGTTCTCCTGATTTATAAGAGCATATAATAAATGTTCAAGATCTATCTGTTGATGCGAAAAATCATATGCAATCTTCTGACAATCGGAGATGGCTTCTCTTGATTTTTGTGTAAACATCTCTAATTCCATAATAACTACCTCACTTTCATTTAAACTTGCTGCCTAAAAGGCAAATATAAGATAAACGAATTTACAATAAATTATTTGTTCTATTAGTAATATAACACTTACAATAATTCATGTCAAGACTTTGTGATTTTTTCTTTAAAAGAGGGCTTAAAATCACAAAAGGTCAGCGCCTTATGATATAATTATTACAATTAAACAATCCTCAAAGCCATAAAATGGATAGTCGGGGAGATTATAAATCCACATTGGAGACGGATATTAAATGACAAAGAAAATTTTTGATGAAGACAGTCACATTTGTGAGTTCGAAGCTCTTGTGAAATCTTGTGAAAAAGCCGATAAAAGATATAGGATAATACTTGATAAAACGGCCTTCTTTTTTGAAGGCGGCGGACAATCCCATGACAAAGGCACACTTGGCGGAATAGAAGTGGTTGATGTGCAAGAAGAGGGCGAAGAGATTATTCATTATACACTTGCTCCCATTGAGGTGGGGAGCAAAGTTATGGGAAAAATCGATCCGGACAATCGCCTGCGTTGCATTCAACATCATTCGGGAGAACATATATTATCGGGACTTATTCATGAAAAGTTCGGATATGACAATATAGGTTTTCATTTGGGAGAGCAGGTTACGATGGATTTTAACGGCTCTTTTACAAGAAAAGATTTGGATGAAATAGAAGACCTTGCAAATAAGATAATTGCAGAAAATATTAAGGTTAACATAAAATACCCAAGCCCCGAAGAACTAAAAAGCTTAAGTTACAGAAGCAAGCTGGATTTGGAAGAGAATGTTCGTATTGTGGAATTTGAAGGATATGATGTGTGTGCTTGCTGTGCACCACATGTTAACTATTCCGGCGAAATAGGTTTGGTGAAAATAGTATCCTTCGAAAAATACAAAGGTGGAACAAGGCTCTATATTTTGGCGGGTCTTGATGCTCTTAAAGATTACAGAAATCTGCAAAAAAACAACAATGAGATTGTAGCGCTTCTTTCGGCAAAAACAGACGAGACCGCGTCTGCAGTAAAGAAGCTAAAAGATGATTATGATATCTTAAAAGCACAAAAAGATGAGCTCTTTGAAGAATTGATTGATTATAAAATAAAAGCAATTGAAGACGGCCGAAAAAATATAGTATTTATGGAGCCGCACTTTAATAATATAGCCTTAAGAAAGTTAATTAACGAGGCTATGAAGAAGGTAAGCGGAATCGCAGCGGGCTTCATTGGGGATGATATAAACGGCTACAACTACATTCTGGGAAGCGAGAATGTGGATTTAAAGGAAAAGGCAAAAGAGATAAACGAAAGTTTGAAGGGACGCGGTGGCGGAAGCAAAACAATGATTTCGGGAAGCGTAAAAGCTTCTAAAGATGAAATAATAAAATACTTTGCCGACTAAAACGGCAAAATATGCGCTGGTAAAACAAACGGAATTGAGGGGAATGTATGGCAAATCAAAGTTCAACCTGGTACAAATGCACATCAAAAAAAGAAGCACTTATGACATTGGGCTTGGGGCTGAATGCATCGGCGAAGAGTATTAAGCGAGCTTATAAGAATCTTTGCAAAAAATATCATCCGGATGCCAAAAGCGATATCGATCTTAAACTCAGAAAAGCAATGTTTTTAAGAATCAATGACGCTTATGACTATTTAATCGAACATATGCCGGAACTTAAAGGGCCGAGAACAAAAGCGGAAAAAGCAAGAGCGGTCGCAAAAGAAGCGGAAAGAGAAAATGCGGGTCCGAGAGTTTACGGTTCGAAAGTCAGCCAAAAGGACAGTGCGGAAAAAATGAAAATGCTCTCAAAGCGTGCGGAAGAGCAAAAAAGAGCCTTGCGTGAAAAGGAATTTGAAAAGTCCAGAGAAAAGGCAAATCAAATTAAAAGTGCGGAAAGAGCAGCAGAGATAATATCGGATATGATGCGCAGCCAGCATCAGGAGCAGCTTAGAAAATTGCAACAAATAAATGACAGATCCAAAAAGAATTAAAAAAGGAGCGTTTATAACGCTCCTTTTAAATGCCTAAAACCATTTACTGCTGTGGCGGAACATCTCTGTATTCCACGTCAACGGCATCACCGGTGTCGGTATTGCCTTTCTTTTTACCGCCAAAGAAGAATTTTGTAACCACAGCTCTCATTGTAGCTGAATAAATAAGTCCCGTAACGCCGCTGAAAATCATTGCTATACCAACAAGGACAAGCATAAGCGCCGATATGCTGAATGGGAATAATATGAAAAATACGCCCAAAGCGATATTAATAATTGCAATAAGGATTTGAACACCGGCACCTTTTTCGTTGATTTTGTGTACCGAAATCGCTGTTTGCAGTTTGAAAATACCGCTTACCAAAATGATTATTCCAAGGATATAAGGAAGTAATACATAAATAAATGCCGAATAAGCAAGTATATAAACAACCGCAGCAACCACAAAGGAAACAATCATTATCAACAAGTCATGTCTGTAAGGCTGATCGCCGGATTTTTTCTTTAAAAAGCTGATTAAATAAATAATACCTATTATAACCGCTGCAAGGGCGATGACACCGCAAACAAATCTTACTGCGCTGAAAGGTCTGATAACAAGTAACAAACCAAATACTATAAATACTATGGAAGCAAGAGTCGATTTGGCTTTTATGTCTTTAGGTTTTTTGTTTTCATTAACTGTGTCTGCCATAAATAACCCTCCGTAATTTATTATTTAGATGTGATTAAGTATAACACCTTTAAAATCAATAGTCTACTTTTCCGCCAAGCATACCGCATTCCGGGCAAATATTCTCATCATTGAATTTGGCGCCGCATCGCATGCAGATGATGGATTCGTGTTCTGCTTGAAGCATATAGTCGATACTTCTGGACTCCGGGCGTTCCTTAAGATAGCCTACAAAGGAATTTAAGGATGACGCAAACTTTTCCAGTTCTTCGTTTTTATAAGAACATGGAAGAGTTATTTCACCGTCGCTTGCGGTATCCAAAATCAAGGATTGCTTGATTCGTTTCTTTTTAACGGAAAAATTGCCCAAATTGCCGATTTTGTATGATGCCGTGGAGGTCCTTGCGCCGGTGTAGAGATGCTCCGGTGTAATCATAAAGCCGCGTTTGCCGCTTGGACGCTTTGAAGCATCGTGGCAAAAAATAGGCAATTCGTATTTGTTTTCCGGATCTCCGTAACTGTTTACGGCATTTTCAAGGATAATATTATCCGGATTTTGGCTGTCCCCTTCCAGATCCGTACCGATGCTGTTAAAAGAAAGAGGAGTCAAATCAAAGCCTGCATCTGTCATATCCTTCTTGACTTTTTCCACCAAAAGGGCGGCTTCTTGTGATTTTAATTTGGACAAATGATCCTCGATTTCGGCAATTTGCTCTATTTTAAGTTCCGGAAGAACCATGCTTTCCACGACTTTTTTCTTAAGGTTAATAAGGTCTTTGATGCTTAAATCATCAAGATTTCCGCAAAGCTTATTAAGGTAAGCCTTGTCGGCCGGCATAAGTTTGCTCTTTATGCGCTCCAAAAAAGGACCTACGTTTCTGCCTTCAAAGCCTCTTGATAAGAGTTTTGAAAAAAGCTTGTGAAGAGAAAGTCTGGAATCTGCTTTTTCGGAAGATAATATGTCCTTGATTTCCGTTTGCTCTTTTTTATCAAGTTTTTGTTCCAGCTCTTCCAATGCTTCTTTTGCATCTTCCTCGTCGTAGTTTTTAAGACGGTCTTTAAGCTTAAAGTAGTCGTCCTTGGAGAAAATATTCGGAAGCTTGGATAAAAGGTGAAAAGCTTCTTTTTTGCCGCGATTTGTCTTGTACTGGCCAAGACGGGACAAAATCTTTTCTTTGGAAGCTTCGTCTTTTACCTTTGCGCTTTTAAGTTTTTTAATGGTATCTTTTATATGTTTGTAATCTTTGCCGTTACAAGAAGATGCCATATCAAGCAATTCTTTTGTGGAAAGTGCAGGCGCTTCATCCTCTATGATAATTTTTTCTTTATCTTTCGGCTCGCCCTTTAAAACAAAATCCGAATCGTCATCTTTGGTGGAGTGAATTTTGTTTTCTTTCGGAAGTTTTTGCAAAGTAGGCTCATCTTTTTTGATTTTTTCTTTTTTTGCCTTCTTGAGCTTTGGTGCAGCCACATAAGAAAAGTCGTCTTCTTCATCCGCAGAGCCCGAAAGCTTTAATTTTAGCTTTTTAGGCTTCTTTGCTTTCTTTTCTTTTACCGGTTTCTCTTCAAAATCGGATATTTCCTCTTCGTTCTTAACAGGCTCTGACATGCTTTCTTTCGGACTTATATCTGTATCATCCAAAACAAAATCGGAATCATCATAGTCTTTTTCTTTTTTCTTTTTTGCTTTTTTTGGCGCTGCTTGTTTATCTATTTCATCCAAAGGATCGAAAAAATCATCCGACTCAGCTTCATCATCCGGAGCGGATTTTGCTTTTCTTGTACTTATTTCTTCGTCCAATCTGTCCACAAAAATCTTCTTGTATTTTTTTGGAAGAAGCATGTTGTGAAGGGCTTCGTCTTTGAAGGCCTCCAATTCGTCTATATCCATGATGTCCGCGTCTTTTAAAGCATTATCGTATTTATCGGTTAAAGCGTTTTCGGCAAATTCCCTGAATTTTTCCAGGTCCTGTCTCGGGAAAAAGCCGGACTCCATTTTGTCTACTATTTGAGACATTTCCTCGCGGCTTAATTCATCCACATGTTCAATTGCATCTTTCAAATCATCCACATTAAAATCATTTGTCTTCTGCGAAACTTCTTCTTTCGGAGCAAGACCAAGCTTAACGGATTCGTATTCGTTGAAATTGCTGTTTCCGCCCATATGACCTTTTTCACTTAAGAGCTCCAGGTAATCGTTGTAGGCGGGTTCGTCGTTTGAAAAGCTTAAAGAAAAAACATCTTTTTCCGTAATAAGTCTGTCGGGAAAAGGAGTATAAAATTGCTTGCAATTTTTGCAGCTGAAAGCTCTTGCCATGTAAAGACGGTCGCCGTCGATTTTTACAAGCATTTCATCTTCGGGAGGGAAAACCACCATATGAAGATTCTCATTGCAATTAGGGCACATATAGCCTGTTTTCGCAAAGTTTTTGGCAATTTTATCTTTGCCTTTTTTGTCTTCACCGTTTTTAAGAGGTTTAAATTCAAAGTCCAGCTTTTGATGCTTCCAAACCATGTCATACCAAAGCCCCAAAGCTTCTTCTTCTTTTTCGATGGCCTTGGAAAGCCTTTCTTCGGCTTCTGCGTGTTCGTCGTTTACAACCTTTTTTTCTTCTTTCTCTTCTTCGGGATAATCCGGTAGTTCATCTACTGTTTCTTCTTTGGCAGCCGGACGGGAAGGTTTTGCCTTCTCTTCTTTCGTGTCCTTTAAAGGACGTTCGAATATGCCTTCTTCCGGCATTGTCGCATCTATTATCTTATTTAAAACATCTTCGTATGTGGAACCGGCGCCACCGACCTTAAAGTAAACACCTTTGGAGTCTAAGCTTACTTCAGCACCGAATTGGGAAAAAATACCGGCAAAAAGCTTGTTGAGCTGAGGGTACTTTTGCTTAACGTTAAGACCTTTAAGCATGCCCCATTTGCCGAAAACATACATGATTATATTGATTGCGTTGATTAAATGGTGATTGCCCCTGCATTCGATGGCAAGACTTTCGGAAATGGGATTTGACATCATATCCATAAAAATCTTTCTGTTATCGAAGGAGCAGCAAAGAGAATAACTTTTACCGTAAAGGATAATGTTATCGTTATTTACAATAAAAATACCGCGCCAACCAATGTCGCGTTTGTATTGTCTTAACATTTGTGAAAAAGATTCTTCCAAGTCAGGACTTGCTTTAAGAATTAACATTTTATCCCCTTTTTATAATACCGCTTTCTACAAAACATTTTATCACAAAAAGCGCAAAAGTACCAGATTTTTGCTTGATTAAAGAACTTTAAAAAACATCTAAAAAAATGTCACATTATTCTAAAAAAGTTGCATTCGAACAGGCTCCCAAATGTGAAAAAATAAGGCTATCAACTAAAGCGATTTCATATCGATAAAAGGAGGATAGAAAAATGAAAACTGTTTACGCGGTTTGTGAACCGCAAAAAGTTGTTTTGAAGGAAAAAGACCTTCCAAAACCGGGCAAAGGAGAAGTGCTTTTAAAAGCAAAATACAGCGCTATGAGTCCGGGAACCGAAAAAGGCCTTATGGTGGGAGCAATCGTTCCTCTTCCTACAAATATCGGCTACGCAATGGTAGCAGAGGTCATTGAAGTCGGAGAAGAAGTTTTCGAGCTTAAAGTAGGCGACCATGTAGTAACAACAGGAGAGCACGCTCAGTATCTTATTATGAACGAGCTTAACTGTACAAAATGTCCCGAAGGTGTGGATCTTAAACAGGCAGCATTTTGGAATCTTGGTCATACGGGTATGTATGCTCTTCGTCGTTCCGGCCTTCAGCTTGGAGAACCATGTGCGGTACTGGGCCAGGGCTTTGTAGGCGCAATCACGGCCCAGGTTGCAAAGTTAGCGGGAGCTCTTCCGGTAATCGTAACAGACCTTGATGATGCAAGACTTGATGCTGCAAAGAAAATGGGTGTTGATATTGCAATCAATTCAAAAAAAGATCCCGATGGACTCAAAAACGCCGTAGAGAGTCTCGGCTGGGGCGGACTTCCGGTTATCTTTGAAGCAACGGGAGCAAGAGGTCCTTTAATGGAAGCTGCCGAGCTTATCGGTGAAAGAGGACGTTTGGTAATGATTTCACAAGTTCACGGTGAAGCGATGCCACCGATTGACGACCCTATCATGCAAAAAGGTGCATCACTCATCGGAACTTATGTAAACTCAAAACCATTTAAGCTCAAACGTGCCGACTTGCTTATTAAAGGCACATGGCCACCTGTAATGGGAGATAAGCTTAATCGCTACAACAACTCTGATTGTTGGACCAGTGATGAAGATATTCAGGCTTTCTTAAAACTTATTAAATACGGCAAGCTTGATATCACACCGCTTATAAGTCACGAGTTTGAATTTGGCGAAATGCCTGAAGCTTACGACAAATATGTTTGGAATATGGATCCGACTCTTACGGGCGGATTGATTAAGTGGAGTTAATGTAAAACACATGTATTGCATCGCACTATAAGTGAATGCAAAAAAGGAGGAGAAAAAATGGCACAGACAAAAAGCCACAGATTCGCCGGTTACGGCGTGTTACTCGCAATTTTAGGTATCATTTTCATGTTCTTTTATTCGGGACTTCAAAATGATCAGATTAACATTATTCAGGGATTTATCACCGAAGAAGGTGGCGGCTGGTCAGCAGCAATGACACAGCTTCCTATGACGGTCGGTAACTTTGTATGTATTGCTCTTACATTTGTTTACGGATCATTATTCGTAAAATTCGGAGTAAAGAAACCTTTAGTGGTTATCATGCTTATCACAGCAGTCGGAACTCTCGGAATCGTTGCAGCAAACGGTCTTGATTGCAACGGAGGTGTTACAAGCGGCAGTTATCCATTATTCTTTATTTCGCTTTTTGCTGTAAGATGTGGGTGTATGGTTTTACAGATGGCAGGTTTCCAGTTAATTGCAACCTGGTTCATCAAATACCGTGGACAGATGATGGGTATTATCACACTCGGTAGCCCGCTCTTTTCAATCGTTGGTACAGCAGGTATCAACAGCTTGATTGCTAAAAACTTTAACGGTGATTACAGAATTTTCTATGTAGGTATCGCAGTTATCGTAGCAGTAATCGCTGTTGTAGTAGCTATCTTTGTTAAGAACACACCTGAAGATGTAGGTCTTTTCCCTGATGGTGCTAAAGAGCCACCTAAATCAGAAGCAGAAGAAGCTTCAACACTTACACTCGGACAGGTACTTAGACAGGGTAAGGCATGGCTACTTATTATCTCATTTGGTGCATTCCAGTTTATTATCAATGCATGTATGGGTTCAATGGCAGTTCGTTACATAAGCCTTGGTGGCCCGGAAGTATGGATGGGAGCATTAAAATACCTTGCACTTGGTGCACTTTTGGGTATCCCAATGTCATATGTATTCGGTCTTTTAGACGATAAGATCGGCTCAGTAAAAGCATCTATCATCTTAGGTTTAACAGAACTCATTCCTGTAATTGCACTTATGATGCAGCCTGAGGGCGGTTCAGCAGGCTTAATGCTTCTTTGGGGCTTTGGTGTAGCTTGTATGACAGGTGGCGTTCCAACAATGCATCCATGTATTACATCATATGCTTACGGACGTAAAGATTACCAGGCAGCAAACAGAATTATCATGGCTATCCAGCTTGTACCATCAGCTTTTGCAGCTATGATGATGGTTGTACTTATCCAGATGGGTAAGGCATCACTTGCATACGGAATCCTTATTGCAGTTATTGTTGTAGGTCTTATTGCAACAATTGCAATGCTTAAGGTACCTGATGCTAACCTTGCCGACAGAGATTACGGTAAAAAACAATAATATGAATTAAAGTGTATTTCGAAAGGATTTAAAAATGGAACCTGTTATTATTAAAGGAAAACAGGTGAACAAACCGCTAAGAGAAGAATCAAAAAATATGCTTACAATGGCAGATATCATTGAAGGCGTAAATGCAGTCTTAAACCCGGGCAAACCAAAAATCAACTGGTTTGCCCCGGCGGATGACGCTATAGCGGCAGTTCACTTTAAAGATGGCAAGTTTGATGAACAAACTTCAAACAAGTCAGTCAGATACGGCGGCAAAGTCTCCGACAACGAAGTAAAAAATCTTAAAGTTGTAGCTTATAAGGGAAATGAAGGCGCTATCTACGCAGAAGGTGCAGGAACCGATGTAACTGTTGACACAGCATACATAAGCCTTGCGGGCGATGGTCAGGGTATCGGTGGTCCGGCAAGCGGAGCAAGCGCAAAATACAATGCAAAACTTACAATTAAAGATGCGGTAATAGATACAAGCGGTCGTACAAGATACGCAACCGCAGCGGAAGAAGGAGCAGTACTTAAAGTATATGACTCAATCATTACAACTCACGGTATTCCTTACGGTGAGGGAATTGAAAGACCTTCAGCACTTATGAGCACTCCACCGCCACCACTTGAAATGGACGGAAACACAAGAACACATTGTTCAATGTCCAATTCATCAACATATTTTTACAATTCAAAAATAATATGTGACGGATGGGCAGCCCTTTCAACGGAAAGCTCGGAAGGATATGTATATTTAGAGGCAAATGACTGCGACATCGTATGCACGAAAAACGGCTACGGCGCATATTCTGATCCGGGATGCCATGACTACTTTAACAACTGTAACTTCGATATGGCAAGAATGGCAGCAATCCTTGCGGGCAATTCGGATATGACATTTAACGATTGTTATGCGGATTGCGGTACATATTTTGCACTCAGCCACTGTGTAAACGGTTGGGAAGAAGAGGTTGCGGAAATTAGCGTAAACGGCGGTGAAATCCATACAAAAGACGAGTGCGTGAAAGTAAAAAGCCACAATATCATTGTTGACTTAAATGACGTAAAAATCGAATCGGAAGCAGGAGTTTTGGTACATTCCGTTGTAAATGACGACCCATGTACCACAAAGGTAACAAAGCCTGTATACGGTGTAAATGTTTTTATGACGGACATGGAAGCAAAAGGCGATCTTATCCATGAAGATACATCAAGAGACATGTGGGTTGATCTTGAAAGTGCCCAGCTTACGGGTGCAATCAAAAATGCAAATCTTTGCATAGGTACAGGCAGCAAATGGACAGCAAGCGGCGACTCAAATGTTGTACTTACAAACGAAATCAACATTGCGCAAATAGATGCTCTTCCGGGAGTAACCATCAACGCAAAAGCAGCTTCAAGCGGAGAATATACACTTGCAAGCGGCGGTAAGTTGATTGTAAGCGAATAATATCAAAATTATATCGGGAGAAAAAATATGATAGAAAACGTAAAACGCGCTCTCCATGTGGGGATCAGCGTAAAAAATATGGAGAAGTCATTGGACTGGTATAAAAAGAATTTGGGTTTTGAGCTTATAAGCGATGACTATGCCCCACCATTAAAAGCAAGAATTTGTTTTGTGGGAAAAGACGGCTTTGAGCTTGAACTTTTCCAATATGATGAACCAAAGGATATTCCGGAAGACAGAAAGATGCCTAATACCGACCTTCAGACAGTGGGAACAAAACACGTTGCTTTCTTAACCGACGATATGAAGGCATTAAAGGAAGGATTTGTTGCAAACAATGTGGATATTGCCCATGAAGTTACGATGGGGACGGATGCGGTAATGTTTGTGAGAGACCCCGACGGAGTACTTATAGAATTCATCCAAAAATAGACCTTTTATAATATATACATTCAGTGAATTTGGCTTGTGTTTGTTGAAAGCACAAGCCATTTGCCGTATAATTAAATACAGTGAAATACAAGAAAAAACAGGGAAAATATGCCGATGGAAAGAAAAAATATTTTTTTGGTTATAGCTTTGGTGCTTGCCGTCCTAGCATTCGCATTATGCATTCCGTTTTTGTTTAATCCGTCAAAAAACGTAAGCAGCGATGTGGTCACGATAAAATTTGTTTACGCCTTTCAAAATGCGCAGTGGAATTCGCAAATAGAAGACTTAATCGGGCGATTTGAAGATGAAAATCCGGATATCAAAATCGACTATACAACACATTATGAAGATACGGTATACGAAAACTTCTTAAACAAGCTTATTGCAAGAGATGAGCTTGGAGATGTCTTGCAGCTTAAAATGCCGTACTCTTACGTAAATGAAGGCTATATTGCAGAATTACCCGAAAATGTCAGGACTTTGGTGACTGATGACAATCTATATTATGTAAACGACACGCCTTATGCTTTGGGAGCGGTAAACACAACATCGGGCGTTCTCTACAACAAAGAAATATTTGAAAGCCTTGGACTTACAATTCCTTCAAACTATGATGAATTTATAAATATATGCGAAACTTTAAAGGCAAACGGCCAAAAAGCCATAGGTTGCGCGGGAGTGGAACTTTGGCATATGGAGTATTTGTTAAATCATTATTTCAGAAGCGATGTACTTTCAAAAGATCCCGATTGGCTTAAAAAATGCGCAAGGGGTGAGTGCTCGTGGAATGATGAAGAAATATACAATATGTTTTCCCATATGAAAAATCTGTTTGAGCAGGGATATGTAGAAGAAAACTGGCTCAGCGTAAAGGACGGAAGTCTTCCTTACATGATGTCCCACGGAGATATTGCCATGATTTATACGGGGCCTTGGACCGCAAAAATAGTGGCAAGCATGGATAACAAAGTGGAAACGGGATGGTTTTATCTTCCGGACGATGACGGAAATATTTATATAGATGAAAACAAAGATACATATTTTGCCATTACAAGTTCTTGCGCCGAAGATGAAAAGAAGCTGGAGGCGGCTTGCAAGTTTTTGGAGTTTATCTACGAAGAAAACAACTATGAAGAATTGTACAGAGGCATATATTCATTTCCAACCACAGACAACACTAAGCTTGAAAATTTATCCGGAATAGAAGAACAGATTTATTCGGGATTTGAAAACAATGAGAATCATATTTACGGATTTATAGGAAATGAAGATACTCCGGAAGGCTTTGAAAATGACATGTTGATTGAGATTTCCAATATGCTTTCAAACAAACAAAGCATCGAAACTACTATGCAAAATTGCGAGATCCTTTGGGATAAGTACGAAGCGGAGGATTAGGAATCTATGAAAAAAATCAGACTTTCCACCTTCAGAAAACTTACAATGGGATTTTTGATCTTCGGAATGCTTCCCCTTATAGTATTCGGAATAGTTTTTTATGCTCATTACACAACCAAATCCTCCAAGGTAATGGAAAACAATTATTCCCAAATAAACTCATATTTTGCCAAAAATGTGGAAGATTTAATAACCGCAGCCGATGAAATAACGGCCAAACTATACGACTACGAGTCAGAGGGCATCTCGTTTTTGGAACTGTTAAAAGATGAAAATACAGATGCTGACGACAAAAATCTTTATATTGGCAAGATGATGCAATCTTATGCGGAACAAAACGACTTTGTATCTTCCGAAAGAATGGCGGATTATAAGGGTAATATATACAGCTTTTATCGCGATCAGGGGAAAACTTTAAAAAGCAAAGATACGGAGGACTTTTTTACGGCTTACATGCCGGAAATAGGAAACGGCATTACAAAACTTAATATATTTGCGGCAACGGATGAAAGCGCTTTAACTGTGGGAACCGACGATTTTATAATCAGTCTTTTCAGAAACATAACCGACATAAGAAGCGTATCCGGGGCGGGGAAAGACGTAATCGCAAGCTATTATGTTGATATAAAGCTTGACAGCGTTAAAGAAATAGAAGAAAAAATGAACACGCCTCAGGCGAAGTTTTTCGTATACGATCCCGCCGCGGGACGATATGTATACAGCAGTGACGAATCAAACTATGTGGACGGAAACGATTCCCTGAAAAACTATATAAATGGCGAACTTGCCGACAACGGAATAATATATAACAAGGGAAAAGTTATTTTCTATGAAAAATTGGATAATTGTTCATATTATTCCATGCTGGCGGTGGATAAAAGCGAAGTTACGGGAATACTTTTCCAAAATCAAATTATAATGATTTTGGTTGTGAGCTTTGTTTTGTTTGCCATATGTATTTTGTATATGAATTTTTCAAACAGCGTAACAAAGCCTGTGGTTGCCTTAAAGAAAGCAATGAAAAAGTTAAGGGAAGGCGATCTTGAAGTTAGGGCCGAAATCAACAGTAACGATGAATTTGAAGAAATCGGAGAAGGCTTCAACAAAATGGTGGACGACCTTCGTCGCTATATAGCGGAGGTTTATGTTGCATCGATTTGCAGGAAAGAAGCCGAACTTAACGCACTTAAAATGCAAATCAAGCCTCATTATCTTTATAATACTTTGGACATAATAAGAATGACGGCTTTGGACAATAATGATAAAGAAACAGCCGAACTCTTGGAAAGTCTTGCAACACAGCTGAGATACGTAATAGGAAACGAAAATGAGCGTATAATGATGGCGGATGAGATGGAAATGCTTAAAGAATACTTTAAGATTTTGAAAGTTCGTTATCAAAACGACATAACATTGCAGATAAATATAAGCGATGAAATATCTAAGTTATATATTTTGAAAATGCTCTTGCAACCAATAGTGGAAAATGCGGTTAAACACGGAATCAAAAACAAGTCTGGGGGAGCGGTCGCTTTATCCGCCAATATCGATAAAGACAAGCTTATCATAAACATTATGGACAATGGTATAGGAATAAGCGCCGACAAAATAAATCACATCAACGATGTGTTAAATGTCAAAAAACCGGGCTATACGGATCCGGAAGGCTATTTGAGTGTGGGAATGAAAAATGTATACGACAGAATCAAGCTGTCTTGCGGGGACGAATACGGCTATGAAATTCAATCCCTTGAAAACACAGGAACAATAGTTACATTTACCTTGCCGATTTGGAGAGAGAAATCGGATAAAGACCAAGATGGCGACAAATAAATGAGGAATACGGATTATGAAGCTGATAATAGCAGATGATGAAAAGGTTATTTTAAACGGCCTTATAAAAATGATTAACTTAGAAGAGCTTGACATGGAGCTTGTGGCAACTGCCGAGGATGGAAAAACTTTATATGAAAAAATAATAGAGTTTAAGCCGGATATCGTCATAAGCGATGTGAAAATGCCTGAAATGACAGGTATAGAAGTTGCCAAAAAACTGAAAGATGAAGCTTTTGATGATGTGAAATTTATATTTATAAGCGGTTATCAAGAGTTTGTATATGTAAAAGAAGCTTTGTCCGAAGGGGCGGTGGACTATCTTTTAAAGCCGGTAAGTGCAAAAGACTTGGAAAATTCCATAAAAAAAGCGGTTAATCTTATAGAAAAGATTACGGTTTACGATATTTTCAACCGAGAGAGTGAGGGCGAAATAGAGTCCATTATAGAAAGCATCAATTCCGAAAGTGAATTTGATAAAGAGCGATTGATAGAAACTTTTAAGGATGCAAAGATAGATGCGGAAGATAAGGTTTTGGTGGGCTTGACCGTGGGTATAGTGCCGGGTGATGTAAAAAGGCTTAAAAATCAGTCTTTATCCACCTACCAGCTGAAAAAGTTTTCTTTGTTCAGCAAGTTCTATGATGTTTTGAAAAAGAAGGGACAAGCCTTTATTGTAAAAAACGAAGAAGAATATATGTGCATGATTTGCGTATTCGAAAAAAAAGACAAAAATGTGTTTTTTGAAAAGCATATCCAAGATTTAAGAAGCTCCTTGGAAAAGGAGTTTGAATTGGAGCTTCGAATGGGCATAGGAAATATCGTTACAAATATAAAAGACATTAAAGATACATATCATCTTTCCATAAAAGCCTTTAATACATATTTTTTTGAGGAAAGAAACATTATGTATGCAAAGGATATAAAGAAGCAGCCTCAGATTCCTTTTAACGCATACAATGACGGAATAGAAAAAATATTCAAGTCCATAGTGGCAAAAGACGGGAAATTTCTTAAAAATGTGGACATGTTTCTTATAATGCTTAAGAAAATCCACTACGGAAACGAATATGCGGTTAAAGCGAGAATTATGTATTTTACCGGGGAAATCGGTGTAAGACTTTCCAATTATCGTCTTTTGAAGACTGATTTTTATGTCCTGCAGGACGCTCTTCAAAAAGAAATAGAGGAAAAGGACACATTCAGAGAATGTCATGCGGCGGTTATGAAATATTACGAAAGCATAGCTGCGGAAATATGCCATTCCGAAAAACACAGAGACAAGAGCTCCATCGAAAAAATCAAGAAATACATCAAGGAGAACTATAAAGAAGACATTACGATGAAGGAGCTTGCCAAAATGTCGTCAGTAAGCGAAAACTATTTCAGTGCAATGTTTAAGAGAGAAACCGGAAAAAACTATAAAACATATTTAACCGACGTAAGGATGGAAGCCGCAATAAATCTTCTCATGACCAGTGATATGAAGGCATACGAAATAGGATTTGAAGTAGGCTACAACAATGCCAGACGTTTTGTGGACACCTTTAAGGAAAGATATGGAATAAGTCCTTCGGAATATAAAAAGAGGCTTAAAAATCAATAGAAAAGTACCATTCAGAAAAACAAATGTGCGCCTACGGCAATATATTTGTTGATTTTGTCAGTGATTTACTGTAAAATATCTTTTAATGTTTATAATTATCGGGAGGAGTGCAAAATGAGCACCAACAAAAAGAAATATCTGAAGTATATTATTGCTGCGGCAGTAATTGTTGCTATCTGGATTGTTGCCGGCATTAAAGGCGGCGGTCAGGAAGCAGCGGACACCATGGTGGCAACTCTTTGGTCAATGGTTCCGCCTGTTATAGCCATTGTCTTGGCTTTGATCACAAAAGAAGTTTACAGTTCTTTGCTTATCGGTATTATTTCCGGAGCCCTTTTCTACACGGGATTCCATCCGGTAAGAGCTTTGGAAACGGTATTAAATGACGGTATCGTTGCTTCTCTTACGGATAAATGGAATATGGGTATCATAGTATTCCTGGTATTGTTGGGAATATTGGTAAGTGTTATTAACAAAGCCGGTGGTTCGGCAGCTTACGGTGAATGGGCGATTAAGCACATTAAATCAAGAAAAAGCGCCATGCTCGCAACATTCATTCTCGGCGTTGTAATCTTTATTGACGATTATTTCAACTGCTTGACCGTTGGTTCCGTTATGAAACCGGTTACGGATTCACACAAGATTTCAAGAGCAAAACTTGCATATATCATTGATGCAACTGCGGCTCCTATTTGTATGATAGCACCTATTTCATCATGGGCTGCGGCGGTTTCGGGCCTTGTTGAAGGACAAAACGGTATAGCCGTATTTGTTAGGGCAATTCCTTTTAACTTCTATTCAATACTTACATTTATAATGATTATTTTCCTTGCGATTTCACAGATAGATTTCGGACCTATGAAAAAGCACGAATGGAATGCAAAAACAAACGACGATTTATTTACATCGGGTACAAGACATAAAACAGACGATGTTGTTAAAAACCCAAGAGCGGGCGTTATCGACCTTGTATTCCCCGTAATCGTACTTATTGTATGCTGCGTAGTCGGAATGATTTATACCGGCGGTTTCTTCGAAGGTGCAAACTTTATAGATGCTTTTGCAAATTCGGATGCATCCGTAGGCCTTATGTCCGGAGCCTTTGTTGCTCTTATAATTACATTAATCTTCTATCTTTGCAGAAGAGTGCTTTCATTTAAGAGCTTTATGGAAAGTATTCCAAAGGGATTCATTGCCATGGTACCTGCAATCATAATTCTTACATTTGCGTGGTCACTTAAAGCAATGACAGGACTCCTTGGCGCAACAGACTTTGTGGAAACGGTTATGACAGGAAGCGCAGAACACTTCCAGTTATTCCTTCCTGTAATAATCTTTATCGTTGCAATGCTTATGGCATTTGCTACGGGAACAAGCTGGGGTACATTCGGTATTCTTATTCCTATTGTTTGCGCCGTATTCGGAAATGCAAACTCAACAATATCCGTAATTGCCATTTCTGCATGCCTTGCAGGTGCTGTTTGCGGTGACCATTGTTCACCTATTTCCGATACCACGATTATGTCATCGGCCGGTGCGGGATGCGATCACGTAAACCATGTATCCACCCAGTTGCCGTATGCTTTGACAGTTGCCGCTGTTTCTGCCGTAAACTACCTTATAGCAGGTTTCTTGCAGAAAGTTATACCATCATTTGCGTTATGTGCGGTTGTATCAATAGTAATCGGTGCGGGACTTATGATCTTAACACTGGCAATTATAAGATACTTTACAAAATGGGACAGAATGCAAGCCAGAGCGGCTAAAAAGGCAGCCAAAGAAGCGGCTAAAAATCAGTAATATAAAACTAATATGAATAAAAGAAAAACCACTGAAATCATTTCAGTGGTTTTTCTTTTATTCATGCCTATGAGCAGTGCATTTATTTAATATTAATGCCGTTAACCGTTACATCATCGTTTATTTCGATAACCAAACATTTCTTTCCGTCTATTTCTCTTGTTTCGACCAAATCCATACGCTCGGGATTCACTTTCACAACTACATCCGGAGTTTTGATGTCGAAGCTTCTAAGGGCTGCGATATTGGAAGCGTATACTTCGGATTTTTCGCCCAATTCGTCATCAAATTTTTCGTCAAATTTTTCCATTTTTTCCGCGGATACACCGCTGGCTCCGAAAAGAGTCTTGATTTCGGCCTTATCCAAAATTACGGGAGCCGGCTCGTCTTTGTTTTCGTCGATAATTTCATTAAGTTTTTCGTGAATGTTCTTAACTGTTTCCAAGTCGCAACTATCTTCCAAAGTTTCTTCTATAAGGGCATGGAAGCTGTCTTTTTGGCTTCCTGCGGTTAAAGGCTCCTTGCAACCAAGGATAGAGTCAATGAAATCTTCGTGGATTTCCTCGGCGGATTTTGTGTAATACAAGACATTGTGAATATCCGTGCTTCTGTCGTTAAAGGCAGGGAAGATAAATCCAAGTCCCGGAGCACCTACCAGCCAATTTCTTATTTTATTTACGAAAGTCTCCTTGTTTGCATCATATGTAAGACCCGGTTTTTCAAGGTCTACGGGGCAGACAGAGCAAAGCATATATTTGTATACTTCATCGGATGCATCATCCATTTCAAGTCCGTCGCTTGTGCGTCCCGGAATATCGTAATTGTCATAAATAAGTAAAATCAAGTAGCTTCCGCTGTGATAATAGTTTTCGATTATCTTGTTGTAAAACTCATCCAAAAGACTGTCATCGGTTAAGGCACTGTCTCTGAGCTTCATAAGGAAGTTTTGTGTACCGCCTTCTTCTTCCGCTTCAATTGGAAATTCCATATTTAAAAGGTTTTTACCCAGACTTCCCGACAAGGTCTTTCTGAATATCTCAAAATATTTAAATGTTTCTTCTTCCGGCAAAGAAAGAAAAGCTTCTTTAAAAGTCGAAACTTTATTTCTTTCTCCGTCCACATAGCAACCGCAAATACGTATAATGGAACATCTGTCCGGAGTAAACTGTTTTTTGATTTCGGCAATCTCTTTTTTAATCATTTTATTCTCCTTATTTGCCGCTTGGATTAAGCGAACATTTTCAAAATTTAAACTATTCGAATGAATAAGATTATAAGCTTGTGCCGATTTTCTTTCAAGATAACATAACTATTTTGACCTTTATCGATATCGACAAGCATAGGCTTTTATTGTATTATAACTAAGCATAAATAAATAAAAACAAAGAGGTAGGATAAGATGAAAAATAAAATAATTATTGCATTCATGGCTATGCTTGCCTTTGGCTTGCTTACAGCCTGCGCAGACGCAGAGGAGGAAAAAGAGCCGGAGGTTGAAATAGAAACAATAGTGGTTGAGGATGATGAAGAATACACAGATCCGGAAATTGCAATCTCTATGTATAATGCAAACGGAAACTCAAAAACAAAAGCAAGCACAAAGGAATCTTTTTATTTTACACCGACGGAAGATATAGCAAGTTTTGAGGTATATTTAAGCGACGAAGACTCTTTAAATATGGCTCAAAAAGAAGCTTGGAACAAATACTATGATGAGCTTGAAAACAAAGATAATTACAAAATCGGATATAAACTTGAAATTGCCTTAAAAGACGGAAACAAATTATCGGGAATCGTTTTAAAGCCGTCCGATGAAAACGCTTACGGTGATAACAATACAAGCTTTAAGAATTATCTTGAGCTTTGGACTTACGACGATATTAATCAACCTGACGGAATTGGCTGGTACAGCCATTTGCTTGAATCGGAATACAATGACAATTCCATCTTGTCATCCATAAAGCTTACATGTGGGGCTGACAGTGCAAAGATAGAAAAGATTACATTAACGGCTTTTGTATACAACAAAAATAACGCGGATAAAATATTAAAAACGGGAAATATCGGGGAAAACACATACACGGTTGAGATGTTTACAAACGATTAATTAAAAGAAAAGGGCTGCCGCTTAGATGATTTAATCATCCATAGCGACAGCCTTTTAGCATACTTTATAAAAATGGAGGGGTTTATAATTTCTTAACTGTAAGCATTACTTTGTTGGCTGTGTTAAGTACAGGTTCTGCGGCTTCTGTATCATCAGTAGCTGCATCACCTCCCGGACCACCCGGCATTCCGCCCGGACCACCGGGGCCGCCCATCATGTCGCCTGCGCCCGCATCATCGCCTGCAACATACTGTGTACCGTATGTACCTGCTGCGATTGTGCCTGTGTAAGCCTGTCCGTCAATGTAAAGAGTTACACCGTCAGCGATTGTAACAGTGCATCCTTCGGCAACATTAAGGTATGTAAGATAAGAATCTTTTGTTACATTCCAGTTAGCACCGTTTGTAAGGCTAACTTCCGTTGTGGCACCCGCTGCCTGGAAGTTAATAACCTGTCCCATCATGTAAACTTCGTTCATTGTGAACTCAAGGAACTGAATGTAAGCAGCCTGTGATTTGTCTTCCGTTACTTTGCCGTCTTTATCAAGAAGAGCGTATTTAACGCTGTATGTTGATTCGTCACCCTGTGGGTTGATACCTGTGCCGTATTCTTTGGCAAGTGAATCAAGATAAGCAACTGCTTCTTCCGAGTAAGGCATACCGTGGATAGTATCTGTTGAAGAAATGGCACCGTTAAGTGTTGTTCCGTCAAGGTTTACAGCGATACCCGAAGCATCTTTTCCTTCGCCTGAGCCATAGCCGTTGAATACATCACCTGTGTATTCTGAAGATGTAAGGTTAAGCGTTGTAACTACCGCACCGCCTGTTGATCTTGAGCCTACTGCTGTAGGAAGACCTGCTGATGCAGCCTGTTCACGCCATCCGGATGTGAATGTAGGCATTCCCCATTCTTCGCCGTTTAAGCAAAGCGCTGTTGATGAGAATGGTGTAGCGCCGTATCCGTCATCATCATCCATTGCCTGGAAGATAACTCCGCTCTTTGAGTTAAGTTCTGCGCCTGTAACATTGAATGTGGTTTCATTTGTACCTTTCTTTAAAAGAACTGCTTCTTCAGTGTTCCAAACCGAGCCTTTGTCAAGAGTTGCTGTACCGCCCTGATGATCCATGATGCCCCAAACACCGTTTACCTCAGTGTCTTTGGCTTCGCCATCGTATGTGTAGATAACATCGCCCGTACCGTTTTTAAGCTCAAGTCCCGCATAGCTTGCACCAAAGTAAAGGTTACCGCCTGTAAGGATTGTAGCGTATGTTACACCTGTGAATGTTGTGCCGTAGAAGTTTTCGATTGCATCACCGATTGCATATGTGCCGTAACCGCTACCATAGTTGTAGTCGTAACCAAAGAGATCGGCTCCACCGTTGATACCGCCTTCTTCATCCGCTTTTGCAACGATGAGTTCTGAATTTACGCTGTTAACCACAGGTTCTGTACAGTCATCTGTTGAAAGAACTGCCCATGCGCCTGCTTTCATTGTTGAATCAACAACCGTAAGTGAGCTGTAATCACCAAGAACGTTGGCAACACGTGAACCGCCGATGATGCCCAAAATCCATGGAGGTGAAAGCATAAATGCCTGTTTTGCCGTGTTAAGGTATCCATCGTAAACCAAACCCGCATTTGGAAGTGTATTACCGCCAAGTGATGTAAATGTTGAGTTTGTAATAATTGCATCTGCATAATCATCAACGATGATGCCATCACGACCGAAACCGCTTGCATTAAGTGTTGTGTTGTCGATGTTTAATGTGATGTGTGCATTTTCCGTAGCACCGGATGCAACGATTGCCGTACCCAAACCTGTGAAGTCGCAGGCATTGGATCCGTCGGAATCATCGCTAAGATTCAATTCAACGTTTGAGATATTTACATTGGATGCACCGGTTTCTTCCGTTCCCTGAACCGCAATGGCCGTAAAGCCGCTTCCTTGTGCGTCAATCTGTAAATCTTTAACATCTACCGATGAATCGCCATCGTTTGCAAAGTCAGTAAGGTAAGAGTAATCGCCGATTACATCGTTACCTTGTACGTAAAGTCCGACTGTATAAGAATCGCCGGATCTGCTTGAAAATGTAGGAATAAAAGTTCCCAAATAATTTGGGGCAACTTCTTCGGAATAATCCGCAGAAGTATCAGAGCCCGCGTTGCCTCCGCATGCTGCCATGGTCAGGGCCATGACAAGGGCAAGTCCGGAAGCATAGAGTTTTCTCATCTTCATAAAAATTAATCATCCTTTCCCCAAGCTATCGCTTTGTGTTTTTTTGCCGGCGCTCACACCACCGGCGCCCCAATACAGCCTTGCGTGCCGTATTCGATAAAAAAATTTTCTCATAGGGCAAATTTGGTTTAAATGAAGTTTTTTTAGAAAAAAGTGAAATTTTAATAGATTTTTGAAAAGCACGAAAATAAAATATGAATAATATTTGAAAATTGAAGCGGAATTCTTGATTTATAAGCGGTCTAAATTTATAATGATTTATATTGAGCGTTTAAACGCATGAAAGAGGTTTTTATGTACGACGAAAACGAGCCGCAAAAAAACGGCGAATACAATGATGACAGCTATAAGGGCGGTCAATATAGCGATGACAACGGCCAAGGCATGAATAATGCCGACGGACCCGATGGATATAAACGTTATAACGGATACAACAATGGGGGCAATAATAACGGCGGTGGCGGAGGAAAGCGTCCGCCGATTAATATCAGCCTTATTTTGATGGTTATTTTTATCGGTGTTATGGCTGTGTTTTTCCTGAATACAATTTCCAGAGCTTATTCAAGCGTAACCAACCAGGAGATTACATACAACGAGTTCCTTGACATGTTGGAAGAGGGCGAAATAGAGTCTCTTGTATTTACTCAAGCGGGAACAATTCAAATCACACCTAAAGAGTCGGAAGATTCTTTGATAAAAGTTACTTATTGGACAACATGGTTAAACGACGATGAGCTTATGAAAGAGCTGCGTGAAATGAACGCAAACGATGTGGATATAGACTGGTCCGGCGAAAAAGCCCAGAATCAGTCCATGTTTACAACCATTTTGGTGGGATACATTTTGCCTATCGTTATCATCTACCTGATTTTCTTCTTCATCATGAGAAGAGCCGGCGGTGGTGCGGGCGGAGGCATCATGGGCATGACAAAAAGCAATGCGAAGGTCTATGTCCAAAAGCAAACGGGTGTTAATTTCCACGATGTGGCGGGCCAGGATGAAGCAAAAGAAAGTCTTGTGGAAATCGTTGATTTCCTCCACAATCCGGGAAGATATTCCGCAATCGGTGCAAAACTCCCTAAGGGTGCCCTTCTTGTAGGACCTCCGGGAACCGGTAAAACTCTTCTTGCCAGAGCGGTAGCGGGTGAAGGAAAAGTACCTTTTATTTCCATTTCCGGTTCGGACTTTGTAGAAATGTTTGTAGGTGTGGGCGCAAAGCGTGTGCGTGAGCTTTTCAAACAGGCAGCGCAGCTTGCTCCTTGTATAATCTTTATAGACGAAATTGATGCCATAGGTAAAAGTCGTGATTCCAAATACAGCGGAAACGATGAAAGAGAGCAGACTTTAAACCAGTTGCTTTCGGAAATGGACGGATTTGATTCTTCCAAAGCAATATTTATCTTGGCAGCAACCAACAGACCGGAAGTTCTTGACAAAGCTTTGCTCAGACCGGGACGTTTTGACAGAAGAATTATAGTAGATAAGCCTGATTTAAAGGGACGTGAAGAAGTACTTAAAGTTCATTCGCGTAACGTAATGATGGATGAAACGGTGGATTTACACGAAATCGCCCTTGCAACCAGCGGCGCGGTTGGTGCGGATCTTGCCAATATGATAAACGAAGCCGCAATTATTGCGGTTAAGGCTAACAGACGTGCAATCAGCCAAAAAGACCTTTTCGAAGCGGTTGAAATAGTAATAGCCGGTAAGGAAAAGAAAGACAGAGTCTTAAACGAAAAAGAAAAGAAAATGGTTGCATATCACGAGGTGGGACATGCCCTTGTTTCGGCTCTTGATAAGAATGCCGAGCCGGTGCAGAAAATCACAATCGTACCTCGTACCATGGGAGCATTGGGTTACACCATGCAGGTACCGGAAGAAGAACGTTATCTTCATACATATGAGGAACTTCGTACAAGAATCGTTACATTCTTTGGCGGACGTGCCGCAGAAGAAGTTGTATTCGGTACATTTACCGGCGGTGCGGCAAATGATATGGAAAGAGCCACACAGCTTGCAAGAAGCATGATTTCACAGCTTGGTATGTCAAAGAAATTCGGTCTTATGAGTCTTGCTCAAACCGAAAACGAGTATTTGGACGGCGGAGCTCGCTACAATTGCTCGGATAAAACTCTTGCGGAAGTTGATGAGGAAATCAGAGTATTTTTGGCAGAGTGTTACGAGGAAGCAAAAAAACTCATGCGTGAAAACCGCGAAGCACTTGATGAAATAGCGGGATTCCTTCTTGAAAAAGAAACAATCACAGGTAAGGAATTCATGAAAATCTTTAACAAAGTTAAAGGAATAGAACCGGAGGAATCGGAAGAACCGGAAGAAAAAAACGAAGCATCGGAAGAAAATGTGACAACAGGCACAAATTTTGATGCCGAAATATAAACATAAGGGGGATGAGGACATGTTTGTTATAGAAGATGAGCTTAAGAAACTGCCTGCATCCCCCGGCGTTTATTTAATGCATGACAAAACCGATGAAATAATCTATGTGGGAAAGGCAATCAGCCTTAAAAATCGCGTCAGACAATATTTCCAAACAAGAAAAAGAAGCCCGAAAATAGAGCAAATGATAAAAAACATTGCCTATTTCGAATATATTGTAACGGACTCCGAAATGGAGGCCCTTATTTTAGAGTGCAATTTAATCAAGGAACATAGGCCGAAATACAACACCATGCTTATGGATGACAAGACCTATCCCTATCTTAAGGTTACGGTAAACGAGTCATATCCCAGAGTATTGTTAACCAGAAGGCTGAAAAGAGACAAGGCAAAGTATTTCGGCCCATATACATCTGTGGAGTCCGTTAAGGATACATTGGAACTTTTGACAAAGATATTTAGGATAAGAACATGTTCCAAGAAATTTCCGAGAGATTTAAAAAAGGAGAGACCTTGTTTAAACTACGATATAAAAAGGTGCGATGCTCCTTGTCAGGGCTATATAAGCGAGGAAGATTACAATAAAAAAATAGAAAAGATTATAGCGTTTCTAAACGGCTATTATGACGATATCATAAAAGAATTGGAACGCACAATGAAGCGCCAATCCGCCGAATTGGAGTTTGAGGAAGCCGCAAAAACCAGGGACTTGCTATCCAGCGTTAAATTTGTGGCGCAAAAACAAAAGATGTCTTACGGAGAGCGTGAAAACCGTGATGTTATCGCCTGTGCAAAGGAAAACAAAGATGCGGTGGTTCAGGTTTTCTTCATAAGAGACGGCAAGCTTATGGGACGTGACCACTTTTATATTAACGTTATGGGAGACGAAACGGAAAGCGAAATAATAGGAAGTTTTATTAAGCAATACTATGCGGGCACACCTTTTATTCCGAAACAGTTGCTTTTGCAAACGGAAATAGAGGATATGGATTTGATTGCAAATTGGCTTTCCGACAGACTCGGTCAAAAGGTTTCCATACTAGTGCCAAAACGCGGCGATAAAGAAAAAATGATAGAACTGGCCGAAAAAAACGCAAAGCTGGTGCTTGAAAAAGATAAAGAAAAAATAAAGAAAGAACAGCAAAAAACAATCGGTGCCGTTAAAGAAATAGTGGAAATACTGGGAATCGAAAAAGCCGACAGGATTGAGTCCTACGATATATCCAATATCGCGGGCTTTGATTCCGTAGGTTCCATGGTTGTATATGAAAAAGGAAAACCAAAAAAGAACGATTACAGAAAATTCAAAATAAAGTGGGTGGAAGGACCGAACGATTATGCCAGTCTTGCGGAAGTTTTAAGACGCAGATTCACTCACGAGTCAAAGAAAGCCAATGACAGCTTTAACAAGCTTCCGGACCTTATTATGATGGACGGAGGAAAGGGCCAGGTCAGCGTTGCAAAAGAGGTATTTGAGGAGTTGGGCTTAAATATAGACGTATGCGGCATGGTAAAAGATGATAATCACAATACCAGAGGCCTTTATTACGAAGGAAAAGAAATGCCTATAAGCCGTTTTAGCGAGGCTTTTAAGTTAATTACCCGCATTCAGGACGAAACTCACCGTTTTGCCATTGAATACCATAGAGCGATTCACGGTAAAAATCAATTAAAGTCCGTTTTGGACGATATTGAAGGCGTGGGTCCTACAAGACGAAGAGCTCTTATGAAGTATTTTAAGACGATAGAAGCAATAAAAGAGGCCACGGCCGAAGAAATAACAAAGGCTCCGTCCATGAACGAGAAAGTTGCAAAGAGCATTTACGACTTTTTCCATGCAGATAACAAGTCTTGAATTGTGCAGATAAGACTAGTATAATTACATGGTGACGGCTAGTAGCTCAGAAAGGAGGTAGAATATGCAAGACACATTGAATCTTTCATTTTCCGATAATGAAAAAGACAATAAAGTTTCACTTGATGATTTGATAAGCAAAATGGGCTTTGTAAAACTTAATTCCCAAGTAGAAACAAAAGACAGATATATCAGATACAGAAGTATCAACCGTCCGGCTTTGCAGATGACGGGATTTTTTGATTACTTTGACAGCAAACGTGTTCAAATTATCGGTAATGCGGAGCATATTTACCTTCAAACCCTTCCGAGAGAAGAAAGAATCAAAATATACGAAAAACTTTTTACATATAACATTCCATGCTTGGTTTTTGCCAGAGGATTAATGCCGGATGACGATTTGCTTGAAGAAGCCACAAAAAACTCCATACCGGTTTTATCAAGTAAAAAGCCTACCGCGGAAGTCATTACGGAGATAATGAACTGGGTGGCAAGTATGGTTGCGCCGGTTCAAAGCATTCACGGCGTTTTGGTGGATGTTTACGGTGAAGGAATACTTATTATCGGAGAGAGTGGTATCGGTAAATCGGAAACCGCTCTTGAACTTGTGCGCAGAGGCCACAGACTTGTAGCCGACGACCTTGTGGAAATCAAAAAAATAACCGATGAAATCGTTATGGGCAGCGCACCTGCTATAACACGTCATTTTATCGAACTTCGAGGAATCGGTATAATAGACGTAAAATCCCTTTACGGTGTGGAAAGTGTAAAAGAAAGTCAGACCATTGACATGGTTATCAGAATAGAAGAGTGGCAAAAAGAAAAAGAATATGATAGAATCGGTATCTCGGAAGAATACGACTATATCATGGGAGTTAAGATTACAAGCCATTCCATTCCCGTAAGTCCGGGACGAAATCTTGCCATTATAGTAGAGGCAGCAGCCGTTAACAACCGTCAAAAGAAGATGGGTTATAAGGCTGCCGACGAATTTTATCGTCGAGTACAGGAAAATATTGATGCAAAGAAAACAAAGGGAAATAAGATAGATGAATGAGGATAATTTAAATCTTATTAAAGAAAAGCTGGGCGAAGAAAGCGTTTTGCAAAACGAGCCTATGAGTAAGCATACAAGCTTTAAGGTAGGCGGCCCCGCAAAGTTTTTTGTTATACCGAAAAATGCCGAAGAATTGGCATATGTGATAAAAGTGCTTGCAAAAGCAAAAGAAAAATATTTCATCTTGGGAAACGGAAGCAATGTTTTGGTTAGAGATGAAGGCTTTGACGGAACAATAATTCTTATTAAAGATAATTTAAAATACTACAGAAGCGGAAGTAACGGCATAGAAACAAAAGTTACGGTATCTGCCGGAATGACTCTTAAAGATTTGTCGGATGCATTGTTAAAAGACGGTCTTTGCGGCTTTGAATTTGCATCGGGGATTCCGGGATGCGTCGGCGGAGCCATGGCCATGAATGCGGGAGCATATGGCGGAGAAATGAAAGATGTCGTTTGCGGTGCCAAAGTTATAGATCAAAACGGTAAAATAATAAGTTTAACAAAAGAAGAGCTTGAAATGGGCTACAGAAGCAGTGCCATTCAAAAGAAAGGCTATGTACTTTTGGAAGCTTATTTGCTTTTAAAAAGCGGAGATCCAAATGAGATTCGTGCAAAAATAGATGATTTTACCACGCGACGCGAGGAAAAACAGCCACTTGACATGCCAAGTGCGGGAAGTACATTTAAAAGACCGGAAGGCTATTTTGCGGGCAAACTCATTATGGACAGCGGCCTAAGAGGCTACAGACACGGTGGTGCCATGATTTCCGAGAAACATTGCGGATTCGTGGTTAATGCCGGAAATGCCACAGCGGCCGATATAATTGCGCTTATTGAAGAAGTTCAAAATATTGTATTTGAAAAATTCGGAGTAAGGCTTGAGCCGGAAGTGAGGATCATTTAATGCGATTTATTATTGTAACCGGTATATCCGGAGCGGGAAAGACAACCACATTAAAGTTTTTCGAAGATATGGGTTATTTTTGCGTAGACAATCTGCCTATCAGCTTAATTACGAAATTTGCGGAATTATCAAGAAATGAAGAACAGTACAATGTAGGGCAGATTGCACTGGGCATCGATATCAGAGGTGGTCAGGCCCTTTCCGAGCTTCAGGGCGTTTTGGAAGAACTCAACAAACAGAACCATTCTTATGAGATACTCTTCCTTGAGGCAGACAATGCCACTCTTATAAAGCGTTACAAAGAATCCAGAAGAAGTCATCCCCTTGCACCGGAAGGCAATATAGAAGAAGGAATAAGACGCGAGAGAAAAGAACTGGATTTTCTTGCAAAACAAGCCGATTACACAATAAATACCAGCACGCTTCTTACGAAAGAGCTTAAAATGCAGCTGGAATCGATTTTCAAAGAAAACAAAGAATACAAAAATCTTTTTGTAACAGTTATGTCCTTTGGTTTTAAATACGGGATTCCCGCCGATGCGGATCTTTTGTTTGATGTTCGCTTTATGCCGAATCCTTATTATATTGACAGCATGAAGCAAAAAACGGGAAATGACAAGGAAGTACGTGATTATGTAACAAACAATCCCGTTACAAAAGAATTTATGGAGCGCTTAACAAGCATGGTGCGATTCCTTATACCGAATTATATCAGCGAAGGAAAATCTCAGCTTGTAATAGCTGTGGGTTGCACCGGCGGAAGACATCGTTCCGTAACAATAGCCAACGAGCTTTATGAAGATTTAAGTAAAGACGCAAATTATGGAATTAAAATCCTTCATAGGGATGTGGAGAAATAAAAATGTCGTTTTCGGGCAAAATAAAAGAAGAACTTTCAAAAGAAGTTCGAGGTGCCAGACACTGCATGATTGCGGAATTTGCTGCCATTAACAGCTTTGTGGGCAGTATTGCGGCAAGCAAAGCGGGCGTGGCACTTAAAATGACAACTGAAAATAAATATGTATCGAGAAAATACTTTACATTGTTAAAAAAAGCATTTAATATAGAAACAGATGTGTCAAAAAAAACATCCGAAAAAAACCACGAAACAGGCGTAAATACTGTGGTTGTGGATTCAAAAGAGGATGTTTTGAAAATCTTATCAGCCATAAAAATCATAAAAGATGACGGAAGCTTGGACGATATGACCACCGTCAATGAGATGCTCTTTATGAATACATGTTGTAAGAGAGCATTCTTAAGAGGTGCATTCCTTGCGGCGGGCTCTGTGGGAGATCCGAACAAATCTTATCATTTGGAAATAGTTTGCCCCACAATGGAGCGAGCTAAACAGATACAGGGCTTAATATGGGATTTTGAAATTGATGCAAAAATTGTTGCAAGAAAAAAAGCTTATGTGGTATATATAAAAGAAGGCGCCGGCATTGTTGACTTTTTGAATGTAATAGAAGCTCATGTGGCTTTAATGGATTTGGAAAATGTCAGGATTTTGAAAGAAATGCGCAATGCGGTTAACCGTCAGGTTAATTGCGAAACGGCAAATATCAATAAAACCATAACGGCTTCAATGAAGCAAATTGAAGATATTGAATATATCAGGGACAGCGTTGGTTTGGAGACTCTTTCGGATAATTTGAAAGAGATGGCCTATCTTAGAATAGAGCACCCTGAAGCAAACTTAAACGATTTGGGACGCCTTTTAAGTCCGCCAATCGGAAAATCAGGCGTTAACCATAGACTAAGGAAAATCAGTGAGATAGCCGATAACCTTAGAGAATCTTAAAAATGTTTACTTACTTATCACCATGGAGGGAAGTTATGGTATCAAAGAACATGACAATCGGACTCAAATCGGGGTTGGAGCCAAGACCTGTGGCTGTATTTGTACAGGTTGCAAGTCAGTATGAAAGTTCAATTTTTGTTGAGTACGGAACAAAGAAGGTAAACGCAAAAAGCATCATGGGGATGATGTCATTGGGAATTGCAACCGGGGAAAAAGTTACCGTTTTAGCTGACGGTGCAGACGAAAACGAAGCTATTAAAAGCATCGAAGAATACTTAAGCGAAGAAAAATAATCAGGAACACGGAAGGAAAAGGTATGAGTTTTACACATTTACATGTACATACGCAGTATAGTCTGCTTGATGGTTCGAGCAAGATAAAAGAACTTGTAAATCGTGTAAAAGAATTGGGCATGGACAGTGTGGCAATCACTGACCATGGTGTAATGTATGGGATTATAGAGTTTTATAAAGCAGCCAAGGAGGCGGGGGTAAAGCCAATCCTTGGCTGCGAAGTATATGTAGCTCCTCATTCTCGTTTTGATAAGGAGCTGTCTCCGGGTGATGATAAATATTATCACCTTGTTCTTTTGGCAGAGACAAATGAAGGTTATGCCAATCTTATAAAAATCGTATCCAGAGGCTTTACGGAAGGTTATTATTACAAGCCCAGAGTCGACCTGGAGTTGTTGGAAAAATACCACGAAGGTATTATCGCCCTTAGTGCATGTCTTGCCGGGGAAGTTTCAAGAAACATTTTAAAAAACAATTATGAAGAAGCTAAAGCTGTGGCGCTTCGCTACAGAGATATTTTTGGTGAAAACAATTTCTTTTTGGAGCTTCAAGATCACGGAATAAGTGAGCAAAAAACCGTTAATGCCGCACTCCTCAGAATGAGTAAAGAAACCGGTATAAAGCTTGTTTGCACAAATGATTCTCATTACACGTTTGCCGAGGATTATCAAGCTCATGATATTCTTCTTTGTATTCAAACGGGTAAAAAAGTATCCGATGAAGACAGAATGCGTTATGAAGGCGGACAGTATTATATAAAAAGCGAAGAAGAGATGCGAACTCTTTTTAAATATGCCGAAGAAGCTGTTGAAAACACACATGACATTGCAAACAGATGCAATGTGGAGATAGAATTCGGTGTAACCAAATTGCCTAAATTTGATGTACCCGAAGGCTTTACATCCGTAAGCTATCTTGAACATCTTTGCAATGAGGGCCTGAAAAAACGTTACGGAGAAAATCCGAAAGAGGAATTAAAAGACAGACTGGAATACGAGTTAAACACCATAAAAAATATGGGCTATGTGGATTATTTCCTAATTGTTTGGGATTTTATCAACTATGCGAAAGAAAACGGTATTGCCGTAGGACCGGGACGTGGATCGGCAGCCGGCTCCATTGTTGCATATTGCCTTGCCATAACCGATATCGACCCAATCAGATACAATCTTCTTTTTGAACGTTTCTTAAATCCGGAACGTGTATCCATGCCCGATATAGACGTGGATTTTTGTTTCGAACGTCGCCAAGAAGTAATAGATTACGTAACAAGAAAATACGGAAGAGACAGAGTGGTACAGATAGTCACCTTCGGTACAATGGCGGCCAGAGGTGTAATAAAAGACGTAGGTCGAGTATTGGATCTGCCATATTCTTTGTGCGATTCCATTTCCAAGTCCATTCCAAATGAGCTTGGAATAACAATAGATAAAGCATTGCAAAAAAATCCGGAGCTTAAGGAACGCTACGAATCCGATCCGGAAATCAAATATTTAATAGATATGTCCAGAAGACTTGAGGGACTTCCTAGACATTCTTCCATGCATGCAGCCGGTGTTGTTATCAGTCAAAAAGCGGTTGATGAATATGTGCCTTTGGCTGTGGGCGCCGACGGTTCCGTTACAACTCAGTTTGTAATGACGGAGCTTGAAGAACTGGGCCTTCTTAAAATGGACTTTTTGGGTCTTAGAACTCTGACTGTAATAAGAGATGCGCTGGTTAACATAAAACATTCAAACAATATAGAAATTGATATGCATAATATCGATTATAACGATCCGAAAGTTCTTTCATCCATCGGAACGGGCAAAACCGAGGGTGTATTCCAGCTTGAAAGCGCGGGTATGAAAAACTTCATGCGTGAGCTTAAGCCTCAGTCTTTGGAAGACATAATCGCCGGAATATCTTTATATCGTCCGGGCCCTATGGACTTTATTCCTAAGTATTTAAAGGGTAAAAACCACCCGGAAGAAATAGTTTATGATTGCCCTGAACTTGAGGAAATCCTATCTCCGACTTACGGATGTATCGTTTACCAGGAACAGGTAATGCAGATAGTTATGAAACTTGCGGGATTTACCTTGGGCCGAAGCGATCTTGTTCGTCGTGCCATGTCAAAGAAAAAGGCAGCGGTTATGGAAAAAGAAGGTCAAAACTTCATTTTCGGTAACGAGGAAGAAAATGTTAAAGGTTGTATCGCCAACGGCATAGACGAAAAAGTCGCAAGAAAAATATATGATGATATGGCGGATTTTGCCAAGTACGCATTTAACAAATCTCATGCGGCGGCTTATGCGGTTGTATCCTATCAAACGGCATATTTAAAATATTATTATCCCGTTGAATATATGGCGGCACTTATGACCAGCGTCATGGATAACATGACCAAAATATCCGAATATACCGCAGTTTGCAAGGCTATGGGAATCGACATTCTTCCGCCTGATGTAAACGAGGGATACAAAGGCTTTTCCGTTTCCGGCAAATCCATCAGATATGGCTTGAATGCCGTAAAAGGAGTGGGCGCAAGCCTTATTGATTCCATAGTGGAAGAAAGAAATCTTAACGGTTTGTTCGGAAATTTAAAAGATTTTATCGAAAGACTGGCATCAAGAGATTTAAACAAAAGAGCCGTGGAAAACTTTATCAAAGCCGGTGCTTTGGATTGCATGGGAGCCACGAGAAAACAGCTCTTACAGGTTTATTCATCCATAATGGATGAGGTATCTTCAAACAACAAAAACTCAATACAGGGACAAATGAGTTTTCTGGATATGGGTGGTATGGATGAAGAAAACAAAAAAGCTTTCGAGGTAAAATATCCTGATATAGGAGAATATGACAAAGAGCAAAAACTATATCTGGAAAAGGAAGTTTTGGGACTGTAGCTTAGCGGTCATCCATTGGAGGCTTATAAAGATTTTATCGAAGAAAACGGTGCAAAATCTTCAAAAGAGTTTACAATAGATGATGAAGGAAACGTTGCGGTTAAAGACAAGTCTCAGGAGATAATTGCCGGAATGATAACCTCAATAACCGTAAAAACCACAAAAAGGAACGAGCTTATGGCTTTTATTACGGTGGAAGATTTCGTGGGAAGCGTTGAGGTTATAGTTTTCCCTAAGGTATATTCCATGTGCAGAGGGGCTATTTGCGAAGATAACAAAGTCTTTGTTAAAGGCAAGGTAAGCCTTGAAAGTGAAGAATCCGCAAAGCTTATAGCCGATACAATTATTCCTTTTGATGGAATTTCATCAGACATATGGATAAAAATAGACAATAAAGATATATACAAACAGCACGAAAGTGCTATAATAAATCTGATTACGAATAACCCGGGCGCTGATACGGTCATTGTTTATCTTGAAAAAGAAAAAGCAAAAAAAGTATTTCCGCGAAACCAGGGAATGAAAATAAACAGTAATATAGAAAAGACTTTAAAAGATCTTTTCGGAAATGAAAATGTAGTAGTTAAAAAGAAAAAATTGTAGTAATGGAGGTTATTCTATGAGTGAAATCAAAACAATAGGCGTTCTTACAAGCGGTGGTGATGCACCGGGAATGAATGCGGCAATCAGAGCCGTTGTCAGAACAGCCGTAGAATACGGAAAGAGAGTTGTAGGTATCAAAAAAGGTTATTCGGGCCTTTTAAACTACGAATATGAAGAAATGGGAAAAAGAAGCGTTTCCGAAATCATCGGAAAAGGCGGAACAATCCTTTATACAGCTCGTTGTGATGAGTTTCTTACGGAAGAAGGCCAGCAAAAAGGTGCCGAAGCGTGTAGAAACTTAGGCATCGATGCACTTGTTGTAATCGGTGGTGACGGTAGTTTTAAAGGTGCACAAGCACTTTCAAAACTCGGCGTAAATGTAGTTGGTATTCCGGGAACAATCGACTTGGATGTTTCAAGTACTGATTATACAATCGGTTTTGATACAGCGGTAAATACCGCAATGTCGGCTATCGATAAAATCAGAGATACATCAACATCTCACGAAAGATGCTCAGTTATTGAAGTTATGGGACGTTCCGCAGGCTATATTGCCCTTTGGTGCGGTATTGCCAACGGTGCCGAAGATATACTTCTTCCGGAATATTATGACGGTAACGAACAGGCAATAATCGATCATATTATCAGAAACAGACATCGCGGTAAAAAACATCATATTATTATAAATGCCGAAGGAATCGGCGGTTCCGTGGAAATGGCTCAGCGTATTGAGGCCGCAACGGGACTTGAAACAAGAGCAACAATTTTGGGCTATATGCAGCGTGGTGGTTCACCTACATGTCGAGACAGAGTTTACGCTTCTTTGATGGGAGCAAAAGCGGTTGACGTTCTTTGCGCGGAAAACAAAGAAAACAGAATCATAGCTTTCCAGCATGGTGAAGTCATGGATTATGACATGGATGAAGCACTTGCAATGACAAAAACGGTTTCCGATTTTGAGTACAGAATCGCACAGATTCTTTAATCAATCTGATTTGTAAGGATGGTTAAATGATTACATCTACATCAAATAATAAAATCAAAAAAGTAAATGCTTTACAGAAAAAGGCCAGACTCCGAAAGGAAGAAGGTCTTTTTGTTGTGGAAGGCATAAAAATGTTTAAAGAAGTTCCGGGTGACCTTCTCAAAGAGGTATATGTATCCGAAGATTTTTTCGAAAATAATAAAGAAGAAATAGAAAAATACGCAGCAGGGAAAATAGAAATTGTTTCCCGAAACGTCCTTGAATACATGTCCGATACGGTTACCCCTCAGGGAATTTTATGCCTTGTTAAACAACCCGAACACAGTCTTGTTGACATAATCAATTTGTTTGAAAAAAGCAAAAAAAATAAAAACAGGTTTTTGATTCTTGAAGATATAAGAGATCCCGGTAATTTGGGGACGATTATCAGAACGAGCGAAGCTGCGGGTGTTACGGGTGTTATTATGACCTTGGAGACGGCGGATATATTCAATCCGAAAGTGGTTCGTTCCACCATGGGATCGATTTTCAGGCTTCCCTTTGTGTATGTCGAGGACATAAAAGAAGCTGTAAAAAGCTTGCAAAAATGCGGCATTAAGACCTATGCCACAAGCCTTGAGGCCAAATGCTATGTTGATGAAATCAGTCTTTCGAAAAACTGTGCGTTTCTTATCGGCAACGAAGCGAATGGGTTACATAAAGAAACTTGCGAGCTTGCGGACGAGCTCGTTAAAATCCCTATGGATGGGGGCGTTGAGTCCTTAAATGCAGCTATCAGTGCTGCGGTTTTAATCTACTATCACAAACTTGCAAAATAATGTGCAAAAATCGATTAGTTTCCATAAAACACGCTATTTATGGAAACTTGACAAACTTTTTTTATTCTGATAACATATGGGCAACGTGTTTGTAACAAAGTTGTAACAAACCAAATAAAGCAACAATAGGTTGTAAACCCAGGAGGAATAATGAAGTTTAATCTTAAGAGAGATCTGGGTATTGCTGCGGTAGCAGCGGTAGCCGTTGTCGGTTTAGCAGTCGGCATGGGATCTCAAAAAGGAACAGAGGATGCCGTCCTCGCGGCGGGAATCGCCAAGTTCGACCTCATCGGACAGGTTCCCGACGAAGTAGCGATGGTTACGGCAACGCTTCTTGGAGACAAAACTGACACAGTTGCAGCATCAGAGAATGCAGTAAGTGCATATGCAAATATGTATATGGTAATCACAACGGAAGGTGAATACGTAAATGTCAGAGCTGAAGCAAGTGAAGACTCCGAGATTGTAGCGAAAGCTTATGCTTTCAGTGGCGGAACGGTACTTGAAAAAGGTGACGCATGGACAAAAATCCAATCGGGAAACGCAGTCGGTTATATCAACAATGCATTCCTTGTATTTGGAGATGATGTCGAATATTACGCAACCCAGAGATGTTTATTTAACGCAACGGTTCTTGAAGATGAGTTAAGACTCAGACGCGAACCGAACATGAATTGCGAAACATGGGGAATCGCAGCCGCAGGTGACGTATTTAACGTTACGGCTATAAGAGACGATGGCTGGATTGAAATTGACGTAAACGGCTATCCCGGATATCTTGCAGCAGAATATGTTTCATTAGGCTTAAATTTAAGCTCAGCGATTACAATTGCCGAAGAGGAAGAAGCAATTCGCCTCGAACAGGAAAGAATCGCAGCAGAAGAAGCAGCAGCACAAGCAGAAGCAGCAGCATTTGAAAATGCTATACAGGCAGCCATCGATGATGGCACAACATCTTACATTTTAGCTAACTCTATCTACGGAGTAAGCGACCGAGATGCATATCTCCTTGCATGTCTTGTAAGTGCGGAGGCAGGATATGAAACTTATGACGGTAAGCTTGCAGTTGCAAATGTTATCGTTACCAGATATCTTGGTGGCTCCTACGGAAGCTCAATCAGCGACGTAATCTACTCAAGAGGTCAGTTCTCGGTTGTAAGCCAAGGCTATTTTGACAGAGTTGTTAAAAACGGACCAAACTCCGAATCAATTCAGGCAGCGGCAGATGCCCTTGCGGGAATCGATAACAGAGGATATACCAACTTCTGTTCGGGAGGCTATTACGAAAGTCATGGAGTAAGTGCTTCGCGCGGAGAGATTATAGGAAGCCAGTATTTCTATAACAGATAAAAATTGAATATTGAAAAATTGAATAATGATAAAAAGGAACTCAAATTTGAGTTCCTTTTTTACATATGTTTTTACAGTTTGCGTATTTCCACCAGTCTGATTTCCAAAGGCTCCAAGACGGATTCGATGTTTAAAGTGCCTTTTTCCACAAGGTAAAACTCTTTGTGAAAGCCCGGAACGCTTAGATTACGAAGTAAGGAGCCCTCAGAGCTGTCCAAAGGAACAGAACCGATCTCCAGCCATTTGTCGTAGGCACTTCCGTATTGCCTGTTAACAAAGAATTCTCGTATATCATATCGCCCGTTTTCCAAGCCCGTAAGTTCAATATTTACCTCAAGATTTCTTGACATGTCAAATACGCCGTAACGGCTGTTATGCGTGATATTAAAGGATTCGCCGGAAGCAAAAACATTGCCGTAGTGAACGTAGTGGTAAAGTATTATGCTGTAGCCGTGATCGTTCTTTGTTATAAAATAGCCTTCTCCTTTGGCAATCAATTCATCCCCCAGACGACCGGCAAAGAAGAAGCTCCAATAAACGCTTTTCTTGATGCCGTTCATGGTATAAAGACCCAGACCGCCGTGGAAAAGCTCTTTCGGCAAAGGGTTTTCCTCCAAAAGGTCGGTAAGGCTCCAATAGCCGAAACTATCCAATCTATCATAGTTTTCCAACAGATTCTTTAAAATATAGCAAGACTTAAAACAGGTATCGCTTATAAGAATTCTGTGTGAAAGAGTAAAATTCCATTCGGTCATGTAAATAGGCACATTTCTGAATCCCATGCCGGAAAAGAATTTCTTTATCTTAGTTATCCAGTCTGAAAAATCGTTTTCGTTCTTCGGAAATTGCGAAGAGGTTGAATGACTGATGTTAAAGGAATTATTAGCCCCGGAAGGAATAATATCCGAATAATAATGTACATTTAAAAAGTCGGGTACACAATCGTGGTCTTTTGCAAATGTTAAATACGAATACATCCATCGGTCGGATTCCATGGACTCTATATATAGAAGAGAAGTGGATCCAAACTTGATTTCCGGACAGACCTTTTTGACGGTTTTGTATGTGTTTTCGTATAATTTGTAAAAATCATCATCATTAACAAAACCAAACATGGTAGGTGGAGTTGATGGTTCGTTCCAAACACAGAAAGGCCAGGATGTAACTTCATCTTTGCCGTATTTATCAATTAAATGTAAGGTGAAATCTTCTATTAAATTGTTCCATTCATTCATTTCCTTTGGAGGAGAGGTGTTGAAAGGATTGTAAAATATTGTCTTTTTGGGATCGCTTGCAATTGCCCTCGGCATAAATGAAAGCTGCATAAAAGGCTTTAAACCGATGGAAAGTAAGAAATCAAGCACCATATCAACCATGGTGTAGTTAAACAAAAGCTTACCGCCCACTCGGCTGACAACCATCATATCATCTGATAAAATGCCATGGAATTTAATAAATTTGAAGCCTACATCCCGCTGCAATTCCCTAAGCATGTTTTGGATGCTTGTATTTAAAAGCTCTTTGGCGCGACCTACGGATGTGGTTGTCTTAAAAGTGTGAAGAAGCTTGACTTCAGTCTTATTAACATCAATATTTTCAAGCTTGAGTTTCTTTGAAGAAGAAAGGGTCGGCTTGAAAATAGGTTGCGATTCATCGGATGTATATTTTGTAAGCAAATGCAAATAGTTGTTTGGCTCCAAAAGAAGATAATTTAAGTTTGAATTGGCGCGAACATTGGAAGAACCGGATTTATGTTCTTTTCTGTAGGCGCTCGGAAGCATGTTGTATTTTTTCTTAAAGGCTCTAATAAAAGCGTGCTGTTCGCTAAAACCGTTTCTGATAGCTATACTTTCTATGGAATCGTTGGTATTCAAAAGATCTTTTACGGCATGTTCCACACGAAGGTCGCTGTAATAGTTGCTGAATTTGATGCCCATATGCTTTTCGAAAAAACCCGAAAGATAAGGAACCGAAAGATTTTCGTTTTCGGCAATCTCGGCAAGACTTAAGTTTTTGTCGTAGTTTTCTCCTATATAATTAATGATTCTTGTAAGTCTTTGAATGTGCTTTTGCTGTTTTTTTCGCTCGCTGCTTGCATCTATTTTGAATTTTTCTATAAGTTCCG
>JAEEGL011476292.1_pt1 | contig 60120 bp, 56 predicted proteins | sample 9134231 | NCBI WGS metagenome assembly JAEEGL01 (sample SAMN16246548, study PRJNA631951) | gut metagenome | biome: gut microbiome; feature: rumen; material: fiber-attached | host: Bos | place: Iran: Karaj | collected 2018-10
GGCAGCACCTTTCTCGGCTTCGCCTTCCATCCTTCCGTCCCCGCCCATCCGGCGACGAACGCATATCCGCCGAAGACAATTCCGCTCCCGATCTGCGCAATCCTCCGCATGAGTCGCTCCTCTGCTTTCTCGGCCACATTGTCCGCGACATATAGCGCCGCCGATTCCGAGTTCTGCGAGCTGAAGGCGTAGTCGTGCGCCCTGTTCACCATCCCTGCCCTCACCGGGTTGAGCTCCACGTAGCGCACGCAGGTTGCGAGGTGCCTGCCGTCCTCCACCAGCGTCGACTTGAACCTTCCGCTCCAAAGACCTCCGCAATGCGGCTTCCGCCTCTTGTACGCCACGTTCACGAGCTCCTTGAACGTCTTGGCCATCTCGCTTATGTCGTGCATCCTCCCCCGCCACCTGCCAAGCTCCTCCTCTACCTGGCATTCAAGACCTGACTTCCTAAGCTGCGCCCAGTGCGTTGAGAGGTTTCCCGCGAACCTCTCCCCCTTGAGAATGGCTATTCTCTTCAGTATCTCCCCCTCGTCCACCGGCTCGTCGGGCTTTGCCACCTTGCACACGAAGTGGAAGTGGTCGTCCATTATGCAGTACGCCTTCAGTTCCACGCCGGAGAACGCCGCCGACCTCTTGAGCAAGTCGACGATTTCCCTTTTGAGCGCGGGGTCCTTCAGCAGGAAGGCCCTGCCGTTCGTCCTCGACATCACGTGGTAGTGCGCGTCACCGTCCTTCTTGAGCCTGTTCATCCTCGCCATTGTTCTACTCCTTCGTTTTTGTTTCCCATTTGGGGTCTGTCCCCGGCGTCCGGAAACCCATTTCCCGGCCACATGTATATTATCTCATATTGAACCTTAATTAACCTTAAGACGAACCTTAAGATTCCTTAAGGTTCAAAACGGCCGAAAACCGCATTTCGGCCAACAATGACGGGGCTTTGATCGCACTGGGGACAGACCCCCGCTTTTTTCTTTTTTTTGCCGCAGGGGCGATTTTCGCCCTCTGTGCTGCCAGAAACATGGGGTCTGTCCCCAGAGGTGGTGGGGTCTGTCCCCGGTATGGTTCTAGTCTTTTCCCGAGCACTTACTCTTGTGCCTGCGGACACGATTTGATATACTGCACAGAGTTTGATGGTTCAAGTCGCGAACCTCTGGGGACAGACCCCGCATTCCTTGGGGACAGACCCCGCGTTCTTTCTTGGGGACAGACCCCGCGTTCTTTCCCCTCGCCGTGTCGATTCCTTTGATTGAAGGATGGCAAAATCTGCCGCTGTAAAGGAAGACAAGGAAATTTATTTCGCCCTATGTCATTTGACAGGGGGTAGGGGGGATTTGGTATAATATGCGAATATAATGTTCGTTAGCGTTAGGGAGAGCAGTGATGATGGAAATAGACGTTGGAAAGATGCGCAGGGCGGCGGTCTGGTTCGCCGTCGGAATTCTCTTTGTCGGCGTGTCGCCCTTGGCGCGTGCCGCCGACGTCGCGAAGATCTCGGAGACCGGCGCCCAGTACGAGACGCTCCCCGCCGCGTTCACCGCCGCCGCGACCGGCCAGACCATCGAGCTTCTCGGCGACTGCGCCCTCGACATCAACATCACGAACAACTCCAAGGTCATATACCTTGACGGCGGCGCCTACAACGTCTCCGGGAGGGGTTTTACCCTTTTGAAGACGGGCCAGCTTTACGTGCGCAGCGGGAATTTCTCCGGCATGAGCATGACGTTGGACGGCAGCTCGCCGCGCCTGTATGTGGAAGGCGGGGACTATTCAAAAGTCACCTTCATTACCTACAATAGCGCGAGGATCTACATCTCCGGCGGCAGCTTCGACAACTCGACCCTTAATGATATCACACATGGAAAGACGGATATATCGCAGGGGGTTTTCAACAAATGCACGTTCCTTTCGCAGAACTACGACTGCACTCTCACGATGGGGACGGACGGTTCGCCGACTGGCCCCGCCTGCACCGACTGTACGTTCGAGTCGCGCGCCCAGTTCGCAAACAAAAACCCGTCTTCTGGGAATCAGTATGGATACATCAAGGTCTATTCCGGTACGTATTCAGGAGGAAAGTTCTTTACGACGGTCACGACAGGTTCGGGTCCCAAGCATCTGCCTACAATAGACATCTACGGCGGCTCCTTCGACGGCGTCTTCTTCGAGTCGACGTGCTATCCGACGGACAGCAGCACCATGGGCAATAATTCCGTCTCGACGATAAACGTGCACGGCGGCACTTTTGCCAAGTCGAAGTTCTTCGGCGATGTCTCCACCGCGGCATACAACAAAGGCTCCACTGCCGTGATCAACGTCCTTGGCGGCACGTTTGACGCGGACTGCAGCGGCGGTGCGCTCAAGGGCGGGTCGATAGTGGACGCGCAGGGGCTTCTTCCCGTCGACGACTCTTCCAACCCGTTTGCAGTGGGCAACGAGACGTATGCCACTTTCGCCGACGCCGTGGCGGCGATCCCCACTTCGTCGGCGGCCACGATCACCCTCCTGCGCGACCTCTACATAGCCGATTCCCAGACCATAGGCATTGGGGCAAGGGAGATAACGCTTTCCTGCGGGGAGAAGGGGATATTTGTCTCCAATAGCGGTCTATTTAGGGTGAACGCCAACACGGTCGGCGGCTCCCTTACCGTTCAGGACGGCAACTTCTACAATGTCTATCTCTCCGCGGCATATCACGAAGCCCGCGGCGTCTCGCCTGCGGCGAACATCATCGTCGAGGGCGGGAAATTCGAATACTCCATGATTCTCCCCATATGGAGCGGGTTTATCGAAATTCGCGGCGGGACGTTCCGCGATACGCTTGTGGAAGCCTACAACTATTCGTCCACATGGCATATCGGGCAGGATCCTGAGAAGGTCCCGACGTTCTTCAACTGCGACATCTGCTCATGGAGCGGGCACAGCGGCTCAGGCACCCAATATAACGGGGAGGCGACGGGGCGGATATACGGGGGCAAATTCTGGAACTGCAAGATGTCGTGCGTCTCGTCGGCTTCGGCTGCAAGAAGCCATAATACGCAGTTCTACGTCACAGGCGGGCAATTCTTCGGGTCGACGATTCTTTCGATGATTTCGCAGTCGAGCGGCTCGTCAACTGCCAAGATGTACATCTCGGGAGGTGATTTCAAGTTGGGTTCGATGAAAGACACCGGCAAGTATTCAAACAGGAGCCACACGGATGAAAAGACCTCGACAAGCGGGAAGTACGGCAACATATACATCTCCGGCGGAATACACGGCGTAGCCCCCGACGAGTTCATAGCGAGCGGCTACTCGAAGTACGAATGGGACGACGGGCGCAGCATTGTTTCTGCAAGCGGAAGCGCCGCGCGCATAGGGAATGTCTTCTATCCGGCTTTTGCCGACGCAATGGCCGCGCACGTCGCCGGCGACAGCCTCTGGCTGTACGAGGACGTCGATTCCGGGAGCTACGCCATATCGGCGGGAGATTCCCTCGTCCTGCGCGCCGCGGGGCGCACGGTCGCGGCTCCGTTCGCCGTCCGCGGCAGCCTGACGCTTCTCGGCGGCACGTACACGGGCGCGTTCTCCGTCTACGGAGTCGGGCGGCTCGTCACCGACTTCGATCCCGACGGCGTGCTGACGTTTGCCAGGCGCTGCAGGGTGGCTGAAGGCGATGACGGCATGTTCACTGCCACTGCCGTCCCCGGGCTTGTCATATTCATGAATTGAACTGAGGCTCTGTTGCTATCACGCATAATACAACTACAATCATCGCGGCGCTATGCGTTTCGGCGCTTTTCGAGGCATCATCTGCCCCCTGGGAGCGACTTGCCGCTTAAGCGGAAGAAAAGGGTTCAATAAAGAAGATGCGAGGCCACAAGCGGGGCGTTGACGCGCTTTCAAGGTTGTGGTATAATTACACTCATGCAAAAGACAACTACAATCATCACGGCGCTGTGCGTTTCGGCGCTCCTCAATATCGCCCTGGCCGACTTTGACATTCGCGATTTCGGCGCGCGGCCAGGCGCCGGCGCGCTTTGCACCGCCGCCATCCAGAAGGCGATAGACGCGGCGGAAAAGGCTGGCGGCGGCAGGGTGCTCGTCTCGGGCGGCGTCTACAAGTGCGGCACGATACGCCTCAAGAGCAAAGTCGACCTCCACATAGCGAAGGGCGCGGTGCTTCTCGGCGGCGCGAAGAGCGACGACTACGACGACTTCCCGGCGGATGTCTGCAGCCTCACGCCCGAAGGCTCGGCCAAGACCTTTGTCTGCGCGTGGGACGCCAATGACATCGCCATCACGGGTGAGGGCACGATAGATGGGCAGGGGCCCGAATTCTTCGACAAGAACAAGAAGTGGGGCAGCTACTGGGCGAAGCCGCCGCATCCGCGCCCGCGCATGGTGCAGTTCGTCCGCTGCAAGGGCATCAGGCTCGAGGGCGTCACGTTCAAGGACTCTCCCTGCTGGACAATGCTCATAAGGAAGTGCCGCGACATCGCGGTCTCGCGCATAAAAGTCACGGCCGACCAGCACATGATCAACAACGACGGCATCGACTTCGACGCCTGCTCCAACATCCGCGTAGGCGAGTGCGAGTTCACGACGGGGGACGACTGCATAATCCTGCGCGCCATGCGCGAGATAGGCGAGACTGGCAAAGTCGTATGCGAAGACGTGGTTGTCTCGAACTGCGTGCTCAACAGCGCCTGCCAGATGGTGCGCATGGGCTGCCCCTCGGACGACACGATAAGGAACGCGCTTTTCAAGAACATAAGCGGCAAGTGCTGCAACGGCGTCTTCTTCGACTACCCCGAGCGCTACCTCCGCGCCGCCGACGAGGGCTACATGGACATAGGGGGCATCGTCTTCGACGGCATCAAGTGCGCCGCTTCCGCGAACGTACTGCAGATAATCGTAGAGCCCGGCGTGAAGATAAGGCGGGCGGGCGACATCGTCTTCAGGAACATCGAGGCTACGACGCGAGACCCCATAAAGTTCATTGGCAACAAGTTCTCCGTCATCGGCCCTGTGACTGTCGAGAACTCGAGCTTCAAGGTCGAGAAGGCGGCGCCCTTTGTAGCCGTCGGCATCGAGGGCCTCAGGTTCAAGGACGTCAAGTTCGAGTTCAAGGGCGGCGAGACGAACTTCACCGACAAGGTGATCGAGTTCGCCCCGGGGAGCGACAAGCCGCTTAAGCGCGAGAAGAGCGTTTCATGGGAAAGCGTAAAAAGGAGGGGATAAGATGAAGTCAACGATGATGTGCGCGGCGGTTGCCGCGATGGTCGCAGCGGCGGCGCATGGCAAGGCGCTCGTCTGGGAGGAGCTTACGTCCGACGAGATAGCCGACGCGGTGGAGACGACGAAGGGGACGGTGGTGATTCCCTTCGGCTGCGTCGAGAAGCATAACAGGCATCTGCCCGTCGGCACGGACAAGATCGCCGCCGAGCGCATCGTGATGAGGGCGGCCGAAATCGAGCCGGTGATGGTGTTCCCCATCGGGCCCTTCGGCGCGGTTGCGGAGTCGAAGCACAGGTTCGGGGCCGTGGCGATCTCGTACGAGACGCTCAAGAGGCTTCTCGACGAGACGTGCTGCGAGCTCGCGCGCAACGGCTACACGAACATAGTCATAGTGAACGCGCACGGCGGGAACGGCCCGTTCCTCGAGGACTTCGTGCGCTCGCGCCTTTCGGAGCGGCGCTCCTACAACCTCTACCGCTGGGAGGACAAGTACTCGTCGGCGCAGTACAAGGAGTGGTACGCGAAGTTCGGCAAGCCCGAGGGCGCATGGGGCCACGCCTGCTTCTACGAGACGTCGCTCATGATGGAGCTCGCCCCGTCGCTCGTCCACTTCGAGCGCGCCAACGTAGAGGAGTCCGCGCCGAAGACAAGGCTCGACCATTTCCGGAAGCTGCGCCTCTCCACGCCCGTCGACTGGTACGCGCAGTGCGACTCGCAGGCGTACGGAGATCCGTCGAAGGCGAGCCCCGAGCTAGGCAAGTGGCTTGTGGAGACGACGGTCGGCAACCTCGTCGAGGCGCTGAAGGCCGTGAAGGAAGATACCGTAACCTCCGCCCTGAGGGCAGAGTTCGAGGCGCGCTCTGCCGCGCCGCAGCGGTAGAATGAAAGATTTGACATAACTGCAACCTTAAGATCTGCGATCATAGCTCAAGATGGAAAAGAAGACAAGTGCATTCAAGGCCGAGATTGCTGAAATGCTCAATCTCGTCGTAAATTCGCTCTATTCGAAGAAGGAGATATTCCTGCGCGAGCTCGTGTCGAACGCGTCCGACGCGATAGACAGGGCGAAGTTCCTCTCGCTTACCGACAAGTCGATTGCCGCGGACAACCCCGAATGGGCGATAAAGATCGCGGTCGACAAAAAGGCGAAGACGATAGCAGTCTCCGACAACGGCATCGGCATGGGGGAAGGCGAGCTTGAGGAGAACCTCGGCACGATTGCACGCTCCGGCACGAAGAAGTTCCGCCAGATGCTGAAGGAGAACGAGGGCGCGGACCTCCCCGAGCTAATCGGGCAGTTCGGCGTCGGGTTCTATTCCGCCTTCATGGTTGCCGACAGGGTTTCAGTCGACACGATGAAGCGCGGCGCGGACGGCGCGGCGTTCAAGTGGGAGAGCGACATGTCGGGCGAGTACTCGATCTCCGACGGCGAGCGCGACTTCCCCGGCACCACGATAACGCTCCACCTGCGCGAGGGGATGGAGGAATACCTCGACCAGTGGCGCATAAGGGAGCTCGTCGGAAAGTATTCCGACTTCATAACCTACCCCATAACCCTGCACCGCATCGACGCGCCCGAGGGCGAGAAGCCGGAGGAGCTCGAAAAGCGCCGCGAGGAGGAGGCGAAGCCGGTCAATACGATGGTCGCCCTCTGGAAGCGCCCGAAGAAGGACGTCAAGGACTCCGAGTACGAAGACTTCTACAAGCACCTCGCCCACGACTGGGAGGGACCGTTCGAGACGATCCCGTTCTCCGGCGAGGGGCAGGTGGAGTTCAAGGCGCTTCTCTTCCTGCCGAAGAGGGCGTCGATGGACCTCTACATGCCCGGCCAGAAGCACGGCCTTTCGCTCTATGTGCGCAACGTCTTCATAAGCGACGACGTGGAGATGCTTCTGCCGCCGTGGCTGAGGTTCGTGAAGGGCGTCGTCGATTCGAGCGACCTGCCGCTCAACGTCTCGCGCGAGATGCTGCAGGACGACGCCGTCATACAGAAGATCAAGGCAGCCGTCACGTCGAAGCTGCTTGGCGTCTTCGAGGACATGAAGAAGAAGGACGCCGCCCGCTATCTCGAGTTCTACTCGAAGTTCGGCACGGTCGTCAAGGAGGGCGTGTGCACCGACTTCGGCAGCGCCGAGCGCATAAAGAAGCTTCTTCTCTACCCGACGGCGCGCGGCGAAGCCGGCAAGAAGGTCTCGTTCGCCGACTACGTCGCCGCCATGCCGCAGGGCCAGAAGGACATCTACTTCGTCCTTGCGCACGACGAGGCCGAGGCGCGTTCGCTGCCGCAGCTTGAGGCCGCGTTGAAGCGCGGCTTCGACGTCATGCTCTTCTGCGACCAGGTCGACGAATACCTCGCTGGCTACCTGGGCGAGTTCGAATCGCACAAGTTTGTCGACGTCTCGCGCGGAGACGTCAAGTTCGGCACAGAGGAGGAGCAGAAGGCGGAGAAGGTCGAGGGCGAAAAGGCCGCGAAGGAGCTTGAACCGCTCGTCGCGGCTCTCAAGAAGGCGCTTGGCGACAAGGTGTCGGATGTGCGCGTCACGACGCGGCTTGAGGGCTCGCCTTGCTGCCTCGTGGAGCGGGAAGGGGCCTTGAGCCAGTCGATGATAAGGATGATGAAGGCCATGGGTCAGGATGTCAAGGAGGAGAAGCGCATTCTCGAGATCAACCCGTCCCATCCACTCATGGCGAAGCTGAAGGCGATGAAGGAGGAGGAAGTCGCGGACTTCGCCGAGCTAATGTACGGCTCCGCGCTCGTGGCGGAGGGTTCGCCCGTGCCCGACGCGGCAAAATTCTCGCGTCTAGTCACCAATCTTATGATAATGATAAGGTAGGATTACATAAAAAACAAGGAGGTAAAAATGAAATCGTTTCTGTTTGCAAATATCCCGCTGAGCGTGGTGCACTTCGTGCTGTTCCTGCTCTTCAAGGGCTTCCTCGGGCAGCCGGGCTACATCGTCGCCGACGCACTTGGCGCATCCGCCGGCGGCATCCTCTGGTGGGCGGTCATGGTTCTCAACTCGCTCGTCTGGGGGGCAGTCCTTTCGCTCTTCGTCTTCCCCTTCATCCGCAAGGTGCTGAAGTAGTAAAGAGGGGATTTTAAGTGGGCGGGTGTCGGTAAGGCGGTTTCGATGAAGCCGCCAAGGAGATTTTTTGGCCTTGTAGCGTGCAGGAGAAATGGATGGTTCGCTGCGGGGTTGCGGGGCGGCTCTTGTGGCACGATGCGGCGGAGATATGATATAATACGCAATGGAGAGGAAGCGAACGAAAGCATTTTAGACTTGATGAAGTCAAGTGAAAGGAATTCATGAAACGAATCTTCGTGTCAAGCGTGCAGAAGGAATTTGCGAAAGTTCGCAAGCAATTCAAGCGCTTCATATCCAAGAACCCAGTACTTCGCCGATTCTTCGATGTATTTGTCTTTGAGGAGGACGTCGTGGCTTGTGATCGACGAACGGACGAGCTTTACATCGACGAACTGCGGAAGTGCGACATCTACATTGGGCTGATTGGCAATGAATATGGCTATGAGGATGCTGAAGGTATTTCTCCGACTGAGCGCGAATTTGACGAGGCGACAAGGCTTGGATTAACCAGGTTGATGTTCGTCCTTGGCAGGAATGATGGTGCCCGTGCGATGAAGGAAGCTGCGTTTCTAAGAAAGGTGTCCGACACGCTTGTTCGTGCTCGGTGTGAAGACGAAAACGAGTTGCTGCCAGAAATCTATGCCAGTCTTGACGGGTTGATCTTTGAACAAGGTGGTTATCGCATGGGACCATTCGACGCTTCGCTATGCGAGGGAGCTACCTTGGGGGATATTGACGACGATAAGGTCGCTTGGTTCGTGGATAGAGCGCGACGTCTTCGAAATGCCGACATTGAGGAAGGCATGTCCGTGGAGTCGGTTCTTAGGCACTTGAAGCTTTATTCCTCAGGAGCGCCGGGCGGGTTGACTAACTCGGCCATATTGCTTTTTGGACGTGATCCTCAGCGGTTCTGTATATCCTCAGAAGTCAAATGCGTTCAGTGGCACGGTCGGGAGCGCCACAAGCCTATGCTTTCGTATCAGATATACAAGGGCACGTTGTTTGACATGGCGGATGCAGCAGTTGCTTTCGTTCTGTCGAAGTTGGACCTTCGCGTGGGGACAAGAAACAGAGGAACGGAAGCCCCGCGCGAATACGAGATACCGGTTTCTGCCGTGGCGGAAGCAATTATCAATGCGATTGCACACCGGGATTACACGAGCACTGGAAGTGTCCAGGTGGAGCTCTTTTCGGATCGGTTGGTAGTCCGCAATCCTGGTGCAATCAATCCTGCCCTTAGCAAAGACGATTTGTTCGTTGAGCATGCCTCGTATCCAAACAACAGCCTAATTGCTGACCAACTTTATCAAACCAAGCACATAGAAAAGTTCGGGACTGGTCTTACAGATTTGATTCATGACTGCCGAGCTGTGGGACTCAGGGATCCAGAGATTGACGATTCGCGTTCTGAATTTGTGATAACAATATGGCGGCCGAATTCTGCCGCAGCAGGCGCTGTAACAGCAAATAATTCGCAAATAAGCAAAGTAAAAGATGTTGAAATAATTGCCTTGATGCTTAGTTTTCCGGACTTATCCATTGCAAGTCTTGCAAATAAACTGCAAATAAAATACTCTGAGCTGAGGTATCGGATTGAAAAATTCAAGATGTCTGGAATGTTGGTGCGTAAAGGCTCAAGAAAGAAGGGTCAGTGGTCTTTGACGCCGAAGTTTGCAGGATGCGGAGCAGATGGACAGGCAATCATTAATGAGGAGGTGGAAATTGATTCGCCGCTTTATGCAAAATTGCAAAAGTTGGCAGATTTGAAGGGCATGCCAGTTGAAATAGTCATGTCACAAATCCTCCAAAGGGCAATACACTAAATACGCGGAGTTGCGAGTTGGAGTTGGAGAATGGAGTTGGAGAATGGACGGGCAAGATTTTCAGTATAGAAACTTGATTGTGTGGCAGAAGTCGATGCAATTCTTCAGGCAGGTCTATCGGCTTGTTGAGCAGTTTCCTGCCACAGAGAAGTATGCGCTTTCCGATCAGGTTCGTCGTGCGGTAGTGAGCATCCCGAGCAATATTGCGGAAGGGTGTGGACGTGCCTCAAACCGTGACTATGCGCATTTTCTCTCAATTGCAAGGGGCTCGCTGTATGAGACAATGACACAGCTCGAAATGGCGCAGTCGCTCGGTTATATCGAAACTATCAGTGATGTTGAAGACCTGGCTTCAGAGATAAGTCGTATGCTAACAGCACTAATAAAGAAATATAGTCCATTCTCGAACTCGAACTCCAACTCGAACTAACCCTCCCCACTCCCTCCCTCACGCCTCCACTCCCTAGCGGCAAATGCCGCGGGGAATAAAGAAAAGATATAGTCCGCTCTCGAACTCGAACTCCAACTCGAACTACCCCACCAATTCATTCCCGTCGGCAATTTCCCTATTGGACAATTTCCCTATTGACATTATGTAATAAATATATTACAATACGCAGCATGAAGACGGCAAACCACCTTGTATGCGCGTTCCTGCGCCGCTGCATCGTCCAGATGAAGCGGCTCGGGCTTACGCAGACTGAGCTTGCCAAGCGCATGAATATATCCAGACCATATGTGACCAAGCTCCTCTCCGGCGATGTCAACATCACGTTCGGCGCGGCGGAGCGCCTCGCCAAGGCGCTGAAGATGGATTTCTTCCCCACATTGAAGGAAAGAGGAAGAGAAGTGGGTGAGTGCAGAAGCGAGGGAGCGGGTGAACTTGCCGTGTAGAACGTGTAGAGAAATGAATGGTAGAAATCGAGAGATTCACGGCGGATGTGGCGCGGAAGGTATAGACATGGAGATGGTAATCTATGCGCGCTTGCCAGGTGGTAAATGCTGCGGGGAAATGGTATAATACGCATGATGATCGGTAAATCGTTAGAGCATTGGCAATTAAGGGTTGTGGGTCCATTCCACTTTGGCGTGGAGTAGTGGGCGTATATTATGGTTATTTCAGGATATTACTACGCTAAAACGGTTTGACAACCCCATGAAATCCTTGATTAGATCCTTACTGACAACGAATAATCCGTTTAACTCAACGGATGAGGTTCTTGCTTGGATCGAGCGTCGAAATAGAGAAGTTAAAGTGAATATTGAGGGCGTCCCTTTCTCTCGCTTGAATGGGTGGCGGTTTGACCCTGATACGGGAAACCTCTGCCACGAGTCCGGAAAGTTCTTCTCAATTGTAGGAATTGATGTTTATAAGAATCAGGGCGGCATCGCTAGATGGCGTCAGCCAATCATCAATCAGCCCGAAGTTGGATACCTTGGCATTATATGCAAGGAGTTCGACGGCATATTGTATTTCTTGCTGCAGGCCAAAATTGAGCCAGGTAATGTGAATTGCGTTCAGTTGTCTCCTACACTTCAGGCGACACGTAGCAACTATACCTGTGTACATGGTGGAAAGCGCCCTGCATATCTTGACTATTTTAAGGATGCGAGGCAGGAGCAAATACTTTTAGATCAATTGCAGAGCGAGCAGGGTGCGCGGTTCTTCAGGAAACGCAATCGCAATATAATAATCCGGGTTGATGATGATATTGATGTTGGTGAAGATTTCCGATGGTTGACGCTTGGGCAGATCAAGCAGCTCATGTTGCGCGACAATACAGTCAACATGGACACTCGCACGGTCCTTTCTGGGCTTCGTTTCCAATCTGAGCAAGGGCTAATCAGCGAAGAGAGTCCATCCGATGTTGGGAATGCATTGTTCGCCTCTGAGCGTTGCATGGAAGGGGAAATGTCAATTGACGGCATCTTGCACGGCGTTAGCGAGTTGAAGAGTCGGTACGAGTTAATCGTTGACAAGATACCATTAAAAGATGTTCCCGACTGGTCGGTGTCGGAATGCGAAATCGCCAGGGACGACAGGAAGTTCTTCCGCGTTCTTGGCGTCAACGTCACGATCGCCAATAGAGAGGTGTCGTCTTGGTGCCAGCCAATCGTACAGCCAATGCAAGAGGGGCTGTGCGTCTTGTTTGCACAAAAGCGAAACGGGATACTCCATTTTCTCATGCAGGCAAAGGTCGAGTGCGGTAACTTTGATGTGGTTGAGTTCGCTCCCACGATTCAATGCCTTACTGGAGATTTTCGCAAGGTGTCGAATCCTCCGCCTTTTGTAAGGCAGTTTGTCGATGGCTCCATAAAAGGGCGTGTCTTGTTTGACACGAAGCAATCTGAAGAAGGAGGGCGTTTCTATCATGAGCAGAACCGTAATGTCATTATCCTTCTGGATGAAGCATTGAACATTGACGTGCCCGAGAATTACCTGTGGCTTACGCTTGGCCAGATAAAGGAGTTCCTGAGGTTTAACAATTACCTGAACATACAGGTTCGGTCTCTTGTTGCGGAGTTGCAATATGCATAGCAAAATCAAAGTCGGAATATTGGGATGTGCATCAATTGCGAAGCGGTCTCTTGCTCCTGCGTTTGCGGCGCATCCGTCTTTTGACCTCGTTGCCATTGCGTCGAGGACTCCTGAGAAAGCTGCCGAGTTTGCCGCTCAGTATGGAGCGAGCCCTTGCTCGTATGAAGAGATGCTTGAACGCGGTGATGTTGATCTTGTCTATTGCCCGTTGCCGACAGGCCTTCATTACGAGTGGGTCAGGAAATGTCTTTTGAACAAGAAGCATGTATTATGCGAGAAGTCATTGGCCATCAATTATGACTATGTGAAAGACCTTGTTGAAACGGCGCGGAGCAACGGATGTTTTCTGATGGAAAGTTTTCAGTTTAGGTTTCACCCACAGAACATCTTTGTGAAGAAGCTTCTATCCGAGAATGCCATTGGCGAGATTCGAGGCCTTGATGTCAAGTTCGGGTTCCCGCCATTCCCTGATGGCAGACGGAATATTCGGTATTCCAAGGCGCTGGGAGGCGGCGCATTGCTCGATTCTGGTGCATACACCGTAAAGGCAACCACATATCTCTTGGGCGATGATTTTCAAGTGAAAATGGCAATATGTGGTAAACATGCTGACTGCGAAGTAGACTTGGACGGGCATTTGTGGCTGCAATCACAAAGCGGCCTCGTGTCGAAGACTACATACGGATTTCATAACTATTATCAATGCGGTTATGAGATATGGGGCGAAAAAGGCAAGATTACAACCTCTCGTGCCTTCACCGCAAAGCCTGATTTCGTTGCCGAGGTTAGGGTTGAAACCGCTGCTGGGACGAGGATGGAAAAATTTCAGGCCGATCATTTCGCTCTAATGCTTGACTACATTGCAACGCAAGTAGCTGACGGTAGCCGCGAGGAAGAATACAATCAATGCCTAGTGCAGTCGCGAATACTGACCCAGGCGCAATATGCATTGGATTTGCTTTGATATGAAAAAATTCGATAAGCCGATATATGTTACAATGCCTACTCTTGCGCCTCTGCAGGAGGTGGATGCATATCTGGAGAAAATCTGGGCGAGCGGAGTCATGACGCACAATGGTCCGCTTGTTCAGCAGTTTGAGCGTGAGTTTTCTGCCTGGTCTGGAGTTGAGAAAACGGTTGCCGTATGCAATGGAACGCTCGCTATCCAATTGGCGATTCGTGCATTGAACTTGCCTAAGGGCGGTGAAATCATCACCACTCCGTTCACGTTTATTGCGACAATTAGCTCGATTCTCTACGAGGGCTACAAGCCCATTTTTGTTGATATTGATCCTGAGACGCTTAATATTGATCCTAGCAAGATTGAGGCGGCGATTACTGACAAGACGGTTGCAATCTTGCCGGTTCATGTTTTTGGCAACCCTTGTGATGTCAAAGCGATAGACAATGTTGCCGCGAAGCATAATATCAAGGTGATATACGATGCTGCACATGCGGTGGGCGTGAAGGTGAACGGGAGGTCGGTGTTTTCATACGGGGACATTTCTGCAACATCATTTCATGCTACAAAACTCCTGAATACATCTGAGGGCGGCGGTATCATAGCAAAAGATCCGGCAGTTGATGAACGGCTGCGCCAATTGCGCTTCTTTGGCTACAATGCGGCGAAGGATGTGGCATGTGTCGGTACTAATGCCAAGATGACAGAGGTAAATGCCGCGATTGGCCTTGCGAACTTGCGCTATATGGATGCCATTATTGCCGACAGGAGGGCAAAGTACAAGGCGTACAAAGATATTATTTCTTCATGTTCGGGATTAAGTTTCCAGCTGATAGGCGAATCTTGCAACTGCAGCTACTTTCCGGTTGTGTTTGAGTCCGAAGATATGCTGTTGAAGGTTGATTCGGCGTTGAAGGCGAACAACGTCTTTGCTCGCAGATATTTCTGGCCTTCGGTAAACACATACAAGACTATTTGCCCAGATGCAGCGAAATGTCCCATGTCAGAAGACATAGCGAACCGCATTCTTTGCCTGCCGCTTTATTATTCTTTGCCAGTTGGAGATGTCATGATGATTGCTGAGAGCGTTAGAGAGGTTGTTGAATGAAGCAAAAAAAACTTTTGCTATTGGGAGGGTCGCATTACCTGTTGCCCGCGATTGAGACCGCGCACAAGTTGGGCGCGGAGGTGATTACGTGCGATTACCTGCCCGACAACTATGCGCATAAGTTCTCGGACGCTTACTACAACATAAGCGTGATCGACAAGGCCGCCGTACTCGCCAAGGCGCGGGAACTGGAAATCGACGGCATCCTTGGGTTTGCGAATGACGCCGGAGTCGTTACGGCGGCGTATGTCGCAACTCAGATGGGATTGCCAACGCCCCCGCTTGAATCGGTGGAGATCCTTCAGAACAAGGACAAGTTCCGTGACTTCCTTGCAGCGCATGGGTTCAATTGCCCTTGGCACAAAAGCTATCCGTCGGGCTCCGCAGCATTGGCCGACAGTGAGACCTTGAGCTATCCGTGCATCGTCAAGCCGGTTGACTCATGTGGGTCAAAAGGCGTGACGGTGGTGGAGTCGGCGGTGGAGTTTGGACAAGCATGTGAAATAGCGTCCAGGCGGGCATTCTCTGGTCGCATAATCGTGGAGGAATTTCTGCGCCAGGTTGGTTCTTCGTCCGACACGGACTGTTTTTCGATTGACAACGAATTGGTGTTTTGTAGCTTCAATTGTCAGCATTTCGACGCGCAGGCCGAAAATCCATACACTCCTGCAGCATATAGCTGGCCGAGCGACATGCCGCAAGAGATACAGACTGAATTGCGGAGTGAGCTCCAACGGCTTATAAGGCTACTCAACATGGGGACATCGGTTTACAATGTTGAGACCAGACTTGCGGAAAATGGCAAGCCCTACATAATGGAAGTTTCGCCTCGAACAGGCGGCAATCGGCTTTCGGAATGTCTCAAACTTGCGACTGGGCAAGACTTGATCGAAAACAATGTCCGTGGAGCCTTGGGGCTTCCTCTTCTGCCGATGTCCGATCCTGTTTACAATGGCGCGTGGGCCGAGTTCATCGTCCATTCCAACAAGGCGGGGAAATTCGTTTCGCTCGACATCGATCCGTTATTTGCGGAAAAACATCTTGTGCAGAATGACCTTTGGGTTTCGCCCGGTGATTCCATTTCGGAGTTTACTGGCGCAAACCAGACGATAGGTACGTTGGTCTTGAAGTTTGATTCCCATGCGCAGGCGGAAGAGTATCTTGCCAAGTCCGGCGATTGGCATAAGGTGATTGTGCGGTGAATAACGTTAAAGCCATAGGAGGATATTTTGAATTAGACGGCGGTGGAGGAGCATCACCTCTGCCTGCTGGCGTTTTGCTTAATTCCGGACGCAATGCGCTTCGACATATCGTGCGTAAATTGAATGTGAAGCATATTCATGTTCCTTATTACACATGTCCCGTTGTTTGGGACGCTCTGAAGGCGGAGGGGTGTAAGCTTGAGTTTTATGAGATTTACGCAGACTTTAAGCCTAAAGCACTATTCCCCAGAAATGACTTTGTATTATATACCAATTACTTTGGATGTTGCGGGGGCATAGTTGACGAACTGGCTGCTGATTATCCAAACTTGATCGTTGATTGCGCCCAGGCATATTATGCGTCTCCCAAAGGACGGGCCAGTTTTAGTTCGCCGCGCAAGTTTTTTGGTGTGCCCGATGGAGGTGTCGCATACGGAGTGGACTTCAAGCCTCATGGTGGTGAATATACACTTGATGATTCGCGGGATCGAATGGCGCACCTGCATTTACGCAAGAACGGAGAAGTCGAAAAAGGCTACACAGCATTCAAGAACGCAGAGGCATCATTGGATGGAGCTGTAATAATGCGCATGTCGCAAGAAACGCGGCGCATGCTTGGACATATAGACAAGAAGATCTATGCGGATATACGCATGTCAAACTTTGCTTTTCTGGAAAACGCGTTGCATACGGACTTTCCATTCCATCGTTCCAGCGATGATGTGCCGATGGTTTATCCCTACATTACGGATAATCCGCTGTTGCGTTCTAAACTGATAAATGATAAAATATTCATTGCTTCTTACTGGCCAGGTGTCTGTAATTGCGGCAATCTGCAGGAGCGGATACTGCCGTTGCCGATCGACCAACGGTATGGCGAAGAGGACATGGAAAGGATTGTAAGGGCAATCAAAAGGGAAATCAAATCCTGAAGGAATGCGTTTCTAGAAGATGTAGGTTATTCGATTTCTACGAAATAAAGTAAAAAACCATGGAAGACTATAACTAAGGGAAAGGAGTAATCATGGAATTGTTCGGTAAAAAAGTGGTCTTGCGTGCCATTGAAGAAACGGATTGTGAGATGCTTCGTCAGATGACTAATGATCCGTTTTTGGAGAGTAGGATTGTTGGATGGTCATTCCCTGTGTCTAAAGCAAAACAGGATGAATGGTTTCATCAGTATGCAAATGGGTTTGATCATGTTCGGTATGTTATTGATACATCCGAATATGGTGCCATTGGTCTGACGGGGCTTCGTGATATTGATTGGAAAAATCGCGAGGCAACTGGTTATGGAATTAGAATCGCTCGCAGAGATTTACATGGCAAAGGTTTTGGGACCGATGCCTACATGACACTATTACGTTATGCGTTTGAAGAGTTAAACCTTAATCGAGTAAATGACAGTGCATTGTCTGATAACCAAGCATCTTTGAGAATGATGCAAAAAGTTGGCTATAAGATAGAAGGGACGAAACGACAGGCTGTTTATAAAGGCGGAAAATATCATGATGTGATATTTTTGGCGGCATTAAAAGAGGATTATGAACGAGTCGTGAACGAAACAGGCTATTGGAAGCGTTGACGCAAACGGGTATGACCATGAGTGTTTAGATAGCAAGAGATGCATATGTTTTATACAAGGCTAAGGTTGGCGATGGTGCTATTGTGGGGGGGCGGTGCTGTAGTCACTAAAGATGTTCCGCCATACGCGATAGCTGTTGGAGTGCCGGCCAAGGTAATAGGATTCCGATTCCCGCAAAAGATCATAGACGAACTGCTTGACATACGTTGGTGGGATTGGCCGCAGGTGGTTATTGAACGGGAGACGAGCCTTTTGCTTGATGAAGATGTGAACGAGGATGTCATTGCCCGTATGAGAGTAGTAGCGAAAGAAATAGCGGGATAATGGCAGTGTTGGTTATGAACGGAGATGGTGTGTGGGGTGGGGTATGGGTTATAGTAGATTGTTTGTGAGCGAGATGACAATAGAAGAATACAAGTCAAATGTCGCGGATGTATTGCGCAACTGTACTTTTCGTGATTGCGATCCCATTGAATTAAGGCGGCAAATCCTAAAGAAGATTGATAGTGAAGGGTTGTCGATTAGATTATTCCAATACCGGTCTGTGTCGGATGCAGTGATTGAGGGATTAACGACAGGGACGCTCTATTTCAAGTCCCCCGTTAGATTTAATGATTCTTATGATAGTCTGATGTGTTGGAATACGGAAATGATTTCTGAATATTTCCACAACCCAAAGATTGCCGATGAGCTTGCCAAGCATTGGATATTTGACTCAGACACTTTAGCAGTAAATATTCGCGGTCGGTTTCGAATAAGTTGTTTTAGCGAGGTGTCGGATTCTCTATTGATGTGGGCGCATTATGCAAACAGCGGTAAGGGTTTTTGTGTTGAATACGAATTGAACCCATGCGGAGGACACCAGATGTGTCTTAAAGACGGGCAACCATGTAAAGCGGATAAGAATTGCAAGCCTTCGGTATGTGGTAATTGCTGTAATTGCTCGCTTATGCCCGTGATTTATACGGGGAAGCGTCCAGATGCTACTTCAGCCCTTAAACAAGAAATTGAATATGTAGTTGCTAATAAATCCAGAAGGACGTACGATTTAAGCAAGCATGATTGGCTGGAGCCATATCGAACTGCGCTTTTCAAGTCGAAAGATTGGGCTTATGAAAAGGAATGGAGACTGCTATTATCAGATATTCCGTTGAAGGGAGATCAAGAGTGCCTGTATCCTTGTGGAAGTCTTGTGCGTGTCATACTAGGATCAAATATGGATCCCTTTGAAGAATATAAAGTGAGTAAGGCCACGGAAGTGTATGCAAAGAGAGAAATGAGGAATATCGAATTGTCGAAGGCCTATGTTGATGTTCAAAGTTCAGACTATCGGCTCGATATTAAACATGAGAGGACGATCAGAGGGCTATGATGCCGAACAATAACACTTAAATAGCTAGAACTAATGCCAGCCCAGTCCCTAAAATCTAAGGTCGCAAAAGGCGCTGTGTGGACGCTGATGGAGAAGTTGTCCACACAGGCCGTGGGCTTTGTCGTGGGGATAATTCTTGCGCGGCTTCTGACACCGAACGACTACGGAACAGTTGCGCTCACAGGCATATTCTTCGCAGTTGCCGGCGTCTTGGTTGATGGGGGGTTTGGCATTGCTTTAATCCAGAAGAAGGATGCGGACGATTTAGATTTCAACTCGGTATTCTACTTGAATCTTGCTCTATCAGCTGTTGCCTACTTGGCACTTTTCTTGGCCGCGCCTTGGATAGCCAATTTTTACAAGACACCTGAACTTAAGGTGATTGTCAGAGTGTCGGCAATTTGTCTTTTATTCAATGCGGTCAATGCCATTCAGGGTGCAGAATTGACGAAGAAGATGCTTTTTCATCTCAGTTTTCGTATTTCGCTCATAACTTGTTTCACATCGGCTATTTGTGGGGTGACGCTGGCTTTTATGGGATTTGGCGTGTGGGCGCTCGTTTGGTCGTCGTTGATTACAGGGTTCGTTGGAGTAATCGCCCGTTGGTTTATAATTGCATGGCGTCCGCGATTAATGTTTAGCTTTAATAGGTTGAAGCCTCTCTTTTCGTATGGATGGAGAATGTGCTTGAGCAGTTTAATAGACCAGTTCTTTGTCCACATCAATGATTTGCTGATAGGAAAGTTCTATACAAAGTCCGACGTGGCTTATGTCAACAAGGGCCGTTCGCTGCCAAGCTTGGCAATGAATGAAGTTGATGCTACGCTGGGGCGCGTGTCCTTGCCTGCGCTTGTCTTGTTGCAGGACAACAAGGAGAGGTTGAGAGATGCAATGCGCAGGATGATACAGTGCTCGACTTTTCTTGTCTTTCCGTTAATGGTTGGAATAGCGGCATGTTCGTATTCGATTCTGCGCCTCTTGTATGGCTCACGATGGACCCCGGCTACTCCTTATATGATGCTTGCGTGTTTTACCTTTGCCCTCTGGCCGTTTCATACGATAAATCTCAGGGGCATTATTGCATTGGGCAGAAGTGACGTGTTTCTTAAGTTGGAGGTGATAAAGAAAACAGCATGCCTTGTTGTGATAATTTCATCCTTCAGGCTTGGCGTGTTGCCATGGATGATAATCTCAGCTTTTGCACTTGGACCGTTTGGTTTGCTTGTTAATACCTGGCCAAATAAAAGATTGTTGGGTTATACAATTGGTATGCAATTGCGTGATGTTATGCCGACAGCGCTTATATGCATTGCAGAGGCTTTAGTCGTTTTTGGCATAGACATAGCAGGAAATTCCCTCAAGTCAACGTTTGGCGTGGCCGACGAGGGGGCAAGCTTAATGGTGTTTCTAAGTGTGAAGCTTGTGTTGCAGTTCGTTCTTGGCGCGGGAACGTTCTTTAGTCTTGCGTATGCATTTCGGCTTAAACCGCTGGGTGAATATGCAAAAATGGCGGCTGGAGTTGTTAGGGGAAGATGCCCAAGGATTGCAGCGGCGTTGGAGAGGAGGTTTGCGGTATGACCTTGAAAGAGAAACTTGAAATTCTGCGCGGCGAGCCAATCGAAGTGTTTGATGGCGATCCAATGGACATCCCATGTATTGAGACATCTGATGCCGAAATGCTCTGCAAACATCCCGTCGTTTCCGTTCACATGATTACCTACAATCACGAGCCGTACATTCGGCAAGCGATTGAAGGCGTGATGATGCAGAAGACGGACTTCGAGTTTGAACTTGTTATCGGCGAAGACTGTTCCCAAGACAAGACCCGGGATATCTGTTTTGAGTATCAGAAAAAATATCCAGACAAAATTAGAGTCCTTTGGTGGCATGAAAATGTCAGTAAGCTTGGAGGTAATAGCCGTCGTGTTCGCGCTCATTGCCGTGGTGAATTTATTGCGTTTTGTGAGGGGGATGATTATTGGATTGATCCGCTCAAGCTCCAGAAACAGGTGGATGTTATGCGGAAATTTCCAAATGTTGGGATGAGTTTCTGTGGGGCAGAACGTTATCTGCAGGTGGAAGGTAAGTTCGAGGATTGGCCTGTAGACTTCCACCCTGGTGTTCTTTCTAATCTGCATTTTTATTCAATGATGGTTGATATAGATTGGTGGCCAAGACGAACAGTAGCTACTGCGTCCGTAGTTGTGCGGAGAGAGCTGTTGTGTCGAATATGTGAGAAATATGATATTTTTAAGTGGAAATTGCATTTGGGAGATGTGACGATTTGGATTGGCATGTCAATGGAGTCAGATGTGCATTTTCTTTCAGATGTTGTTTCTGTATATCGCATAAATCCAAGTAGTGTGTGTGGGCGGTGCGTATCTTTAGTTAATCGAGATGTGTATATAGTAAAAGAATACTATATTTTCAAACGGTATGGAGTTGACTTGCGGAAAATACCGCGAGAGATTCTTTATAGCCAGCTCTGGCAAATTATTTATGCTGATAAACGATATCCATTTACCAAGAGATCGTTTATTGCGCGTGAGATCTTCCTTCCTCTTGGATTGTTGAACTTGCTTTTTTCTCCGTTTGTGATAGTCGCTTCGATTCTGTACGTTATTGGAGTCGCCAATTCATTTTTTAGACGGATAGAGTTTAGTTTCTTGCGGCGAGCCATTTGTCGTAATAGTATTATATTCAAACTGTAATATCTCAGAACTTAATGGAGATGACGATGAAGATTGCGATCTTTGGAGCAAATGGATACATGGGGAGACATCTGCGTCATTCTCTGTCCGAGATGGGGATTGAATGTTGTGGATTTGATGTGCAGGGAGCTCCTGTCGGCGAAAACGATTTTTCATCGTATGCGTGCTGTGATATTGCAGATGGATTGTGGTGGAGTGACTTTAATCCAACGGATTATGCTGCAATATTCTTTTTTGCCGGGATGTCAGGGCCAGAGAGAAGCTTTGAAGAGTCCTTGACGTATGAAAATGTAAATGTTGGGGGTTTGTTGAATCTGTTGCGCCGTTTGGCGTGCCTAGGTGCGAGTGCTCCCAAGATTGTGTTCCCCTCGTCACGTTTGGTGTATCGTGGTGGGGGTGAGGTAACGGAAGACAGCCCATTGGAACCGAGGTCGGTTTATGCTGCAAACAAGGTCGCATGCGAAGGATTGCTTTCAGCGTATTATCATCGTTATGGGTTGCCATTTGCGGCACTTCGCATCTGTGTGCCTTATGGGAATCTGCTGTCAAAGGAATATTCATACGGCACTTTAGGTTTCTTCATGCGGCAAGTCAGATCAGGCAATCCGATAACGGTCTATGGTGATGGAAGTCTTCGTAAAACGTATACGCACATAGAGGACGTTTGCTCTGTCTTTTGTCGTGTGATGCGCAACCCTAATGCACAGGGGATATACAACATTGGCGGACACGATTATTCGCTGCGGGAAGTTGCAGAGTTGGTTGTTAGGCGCCATGGAGGGAGAATTGAGTTTACGGAGTGGCCGGAGTCTGCTAGTCGGGTTGAAATGGGAGATATTTCGCTTGTTGCATCGAAACTTGATGGTGTAATTGGCCCTGTTCAATACAAGCGCATGGAGGACAGTCTTGATGAATTGTAGCCGCATAGAGATAGCTTTGCCGTCAGACCAGAATTATTTTCCAGGTCTTTTGGTAACTGTTTACAGCATGGCCAAGAATGCAGCATGCGATGCTGAATTGTCGTTTAATATTCTTGATGGCGGGATAGATGATCAGTCGTTTAGCTTTATGGAGTCGGCTGTCGTTCGGGTGCATAAGAAATCCACCTTTAGAAGGATAAAGATAAACGAGCAGGATTTTTCGAAGTTTCCAAGTTGGAAGGGTAATCGCATGACATATGTGCGGTATCTTTTGCCGACGATTTTGCCAGATTCGGAGTTCGTCATCTATGCAGACTCTGATTGTATGTGGCTCGCGGATATTGCTGAGATATGGAAACGTAGGGACGCAAATGTTATCTTGCAGGGAGTGCATGATGAATGGGGGGATGAGAGCGAACGTCCGTGGTTCGAACAGCGCAATCTTAGGTTCCCCAAAGGCCGGTACTTTTGCAATGGCTTGATATTGATAAATCTAAGATTGTTTAGAGAGGAACGTATCGTTGAGCAGGCGACGCAATTTATCGAGAAGTTCCCGGATATTCAGTATGCGGATCAATCGGCATTTAATTATGTGATTGGCGATAGGGTGGTATTGTTGCCTGATCGGTTTAATGTTTTTACACGGGCGCTTTCACCTGAGACTGTATCGGCAGGTATGGTTTTGCATTTTGCAAATGATATACCTTGGATATATAGGGACGAGAAGAACTTCTTTTTGCCGCCATATAAGGAGAGATGGTGTCGAGAATATGCTGAGGCGGTGCAGACGTCGGTGAAAAAAGCGTGTAGCACATTTGGCTATAAGTATAATTCACTTGTTAATAGTTTTTGGACGTATGTGTTGCCGCGTCGGCATTTAAGGCATTTGGTATTTGTGTTTATGGTTTTGATTGGGAAGCGGAAAATGCTAGGTTCGCTTAGGGGTATGATATCGCAATGTGTCAGGATACCATCATAAGCTATTGCTGAAACTGGTTTTAGTTGTTATCGCTGATATTGGGTACGTATGACGTGGCAAAATTTCGTGAGTTAAAATGTGGACATGACTATTCGTCGCGCTCTTGCGGTTTAGCTGGCATCTCGGTGTAGTCGTTGGAGGCGGAGGAGCGAGCGCTATTTGCCACGCTAGAGTGTTGGTCGGGAAGCCCAGTTCAGTCGTTAGTCATTAGTCGTTAGTCATTAGTAGTTAGGAGTTAGGATGTCCTAACAAATGCATGGCTTAAAGTGCACCTAATGCACTTCTTGAAGTGCACCCAATGGACTTTCAAGAGTGCATTGGGAGGAAGGGGGGTGGCTCCACCCAATGTACACGGCTTTCTGCACCCAATGCACGAAGGCGAGTGCATTGGGTGCACCAAACGCCTCCCTCGCTGGCATCTCCGCTCTCTCTCCTTGGCAAATCTCCGTTCCCTCCCTGAGAACCAAAAGTTCCCTCGCTTAAAAAGCGGGGCGCGGCAGTTTTTTAGACCGCCGCGCCCCGCCGCCCTCATCAGGCGTACGCGAATGTGAGCTTCAGCTCCTGCGTGTGCGCCCCCACGGTCATCACGAGGTAGGGCTCGCCGTCGTCCTCCAGCTGCGAGTCCAGCTCCACGAGTCCGTTGGGCAACACGAGCTTCGTCGCATCGCTCTGCGCGGTGTCGATCGCCTTGAGCGCGAGCTCCTGGCCGGTCGGCTCGCCCGTCTCCGGGTTCCTGCCGATCACCTTGAAGTTCGCCGCCGTCAGTCCCGCCAGGTTCGCGCCGTGTATCGTGACCGGGAACGTCGACGGGATGCTTACGGTGTTGTCCTCGGGGTTCTCCGCCTCGACGACCTTCGCCATGCTTGCGCCCTCGACCTCCTCCGGCACCGTGACTCCGAGCGTCACCACCTTGAGGGGCGACGTCGGGTCAAGGCCGTGCGAGGCGAGGCGTATCCTGTACTTGCCCTTCGGCACGGTTGCCGCCGCCGTGAGCCTCACCGTGATGAGCTGCCCGCCGTCGTTGGCGATGACCTCGAAGTCGGCGACCTTCTGCGAGCCGTCGCGCGACCAGAGCTCCAGCGCCTCGTCCTCGAGCTCTGGAACCTGCAGGTTGGCCCCCGCGATGCGGGCGTTCTTCCCGCCGCGCAGCACCCCGCGCTCCATGCTCTCCATGTCGAAGATGGAGTTCATCTTGATGTCGACGCTCTCGTCCGCGCCGTCGTAGTAGGGCGTCTCCCTGTCGATCTGCCCCTGCAGCGAGCGGGTGACCGCCGACTCGACCATGAGCGCGTTGCGCGCGGGGTCGAAGTCCGCGTCCTCAGAGTCGAACGACCCGCTGATCGACGGGTATACCGTGACCGAGCCGGTCGTGACGCGCATGCACTCTTCGGAGATCGTCTCTGCGACGAGCTCGTAGAACGCGTCGAGGAAGAACCTCGCCGTCGTCACCGACATGTGCGTCCCCGCCGCGACCATCTCCGTGAGGATGTTGTCGTACGCGAGGGAGCCCTTGGGTATCGCCTGTCCGAGGTACGGGGCTTCGGCCACCGTGAGCGAGCTCGGGTTGGGGATTGTCTTGTAGCCTACGTTCATTGCCTTTCCTCCTTTCAGCCTTCGCCCTTGACGGTCACGTTGAGCTTCGCGGTGGCGGGCGCGAGCGAGGCGCGGTTGCCGTTGCGGCAGCTCACCACGAGCGCGTACTCGCCCGGCTCGGGCGGGTTCGCGAACGAGCAGGTGATGGTCTGCGCGTCGGAAGCGCTCACGATCGCGCTCGCCACGACCTCGCCGCTCGTCTTGTCGACGAGCGTAACGCCCTCGTCGGGGTTGTCCGCGTCGATGCCGAGGTTGATGCCCTGGATGTGCAGCTCGTTGGGGCCGGTTATCGTGTTCAGCTCCTTCGTCACCGCGTCCATGAGCGAGTACACGGAGCACTCGAGGCTCACGACGATGTTGTCAGGCGTGATGTCGGCGAGTGCGCTCTTGAGCGGGTCGAGCGTCCTCACGGTCGCGACGAGCTGGTGGCGCGAGGGGTCCCAGCGGTCGTCGGCGCTCTGGAAGGCGCCGCGCACGGCGAAGCCCGTGGAGAGCTGACCGAGGTGGACGCGGTTCCCGGCGAGGATCTGCCGCGCAAGCTCCTCGTCGAACGCCTGCAGGAAGTACCTCGCGAGGCTTACGTCCTGCTTGGTCTTCTTCGCGAGGCGCCTTGCAAGCTCCTCGACCCCGATTGTTCCGTTGGTCTTTACGTTCGCCCGAAAGACCTTCGGGCCGCCGGTGAACTCCTGGCTGACCGGCGTCAGCGAGTAGGTTATTTCCGCCATGTTTGCGGACTCCTTTCCTTTTGTTGTTGCGCGGGTAATTGCCGAACGTCGGCTTCGCCCTCCGCGCCGGGCGAAATTGGTTAAGTCAGTGCCCCCCTGCAAATATTAGCCGTGTAGAACGTGTAGAACGTGTAGGCTTCGCGATTTCTGCACGATCTGCACGTTCTGCACGGTTAATGTTTTTTAGCCGTGGAGAAGGGGTGATTAGTTCGAGTTGGAGTTGGAGTTCGAGAGTGGAAAATTCCTTTCTCGAGCTCGAACTCTTTTCTCGAACTCATTTCCCCCGCCAAGCACCAGGCACCTAACCATCTCAAGCCACCTCCACTATCGGCTTGGCGACGATATCCCAGCCGTGGGGGACGCGGCGGAAGAAGCCGCTTGCCGTCTCTACTCCTTTGCGGTACTTCTTCTCGTTCCGCTCGAACTCGTCGGCGAGCTGGTCGTTCAGGTCCTTCTTCGCCTTGCTCTTCGCGTTGATGTCGAGCTGAAGCGTGACGAGCGCCGCGAGCTTCTCGTCGACTTCCTTCTGCGTGAGCTTGATGGACTTCGTGTCTTTCATTGTCTTGTTCCTTTATTTTTGTTCGCCGTCTTCGGCGAGATTGGTGGGGATGGGGGCGAGACTGTCGCTGCGGAACCGCTCCGCAATCGCGCCGCGCCCCTTCCCGAATATATAGAACAATCGATTTACATTTTTACTTTTCGATATGCGTTTCACCCTTGATTCTACTGGGTGAAAACGCTTTCAGCAAAAGGGACCTCCCCCTGTAGTACCTGATGGTGGCCGAGTTAATGTTTGAATTCCAGATCCTGCAGAGGTTCACGATGGAATCTCCCCTATGCCTGCCGTTGGCGACTATCTGCATAAGGATTGGAATCAACCGCTTGAGGCGCATTGAGACGAGCTTCTGCTTTGCCTCAAGCAGCTTTTCCTGCTGGTTTCCGTTTAGCTCGGGTTCGTCGAGGGCGTCGTTTACGCAATCACCGTCGAGTGCCGAATACATTTTTTCGGCGCATGCTCCAGAATCGCCAAGACAGACGTTCTTGTCGTGCGAGAGCAACGCATCGGTTGACAGCATCGCGCTTTCGAACTTGCCTTGCCGCGACTCTTGCCAACGCCTGCATAGCATGTCAACGTACTCTACACCGGAGCGCTTGTCAATCCGCTTCATCTCGCGCCTCCTTCCTCTTTCGGGAAGCGCTTGTTCAGGAGTTTCTGGAACGAGGCGGCCTTGTCGAGCAGGCGGCGCCCCCTGCTTTCGTCTTCGCGGATTTCCGCCATCTTCTGCCAGACGGCGTCGAGGAACAGGTCCGTCCCCACGCGGTTGGCGATTTTCAGCCAGACGAGCCGGTCGCCCTCGGGGTCCTTCGTCGAGAACGCGGCCACGGCGTCTTCGACCGCCGCCGCGACCGAGTCGAATTCCTCGCCGAACACGTTTTTCCGCCATGCCCTGAAGTAGGCGGCGGGATCACGCAACGCGGGGAGCTTCCCTCGCGCGCGCGCCCGCGTGGTCTGGCTACTATTGGGTTTATTTATAAACCCTGTCTGTGTCCTTGTCTGTGCACAGACCACGCGCGCGCACGTACGCGAGGCGGGGCTGTTGACAACTTTTTCCGCGCGCCCCTGCGCGGCGTTTTTGGCTTTTTTCATTTCGCGCCGCTCTTGAGGCTTGCTTGTCCTCCGTAGCCACCTTGGCGTAGGAGGATACCTCTCCACGGCGCGCGTATTGTCTCAGGCGATTATTCCATTTCTGCGCAAAATGGAATAATGGACGAGTCGCCAGGACGGAGCCGACCCCAACAGCAGCCAGTGTTTTCAGGGGTTTGACGCGATGTCGCCGCAACGCGCCGAAAAGCATTATTCCATTTACACGCGAAAATGGAATAGTGAAAATGGAATAATACCCCCGAAAATGGAATAATGCCCCCCGAAAATGGAATAATGCCCCCCGAAAATGGAATAATGGGTGGCGAAAATGGAATAGTGGACGCCGAAAATGGAATAGTGGGTTGGTGGCAAGGAAGTCGAAAAATTCCCCTGTCATTAAGCATGGATTTTTGGTATAATAGCTCCCGCCTTTCCGGTAAACCGCCGCGCGGCGAATCTGCCGCGGAACAACGACGCAATTGGTCTCTTGGCCCGGTGACGACGAATCGAATTGAACGGAAGCGGCAATGACCCATGGCGCGGCGATGTGGACGAACGAAGCCGCGGAAAGGAAGATTTTATGGACGGAATTTATGTGCGGCCTCAGGCGATAGACGACGGATTCTACCTCCGCGTCCGCCAGATGCGCCCGGTTGAGCGCGCGGCGTCTCCGATAATCGACCACAGCATAGAGCTCACCGAGGCGGCGATCGCCACCCGGGGCTGGTACCGCGGCGAGACGCTCGTCGTGCCGATGGAGTACCTGAGCCTCCTGCTCGACCCCGACGCGAACAACGCGGCAGCGTTCATCGCGGAGTTCACCGGGACGGTGAAGTCATTCGAGCCGGGCGCGTTCCCGGGCCACTGCTACGCGGTGCGGGAGCTGGAGTTCGCGGCGACGCACCTGATACGCACGCTGTCGGGGGTAGTGTCCGCGCAGCCGGTGTTCGCAAACGCCCTGAAACAGCTCGGCGCGTTCTTCGCGGCGATTTCCGACCCCTCCGCGTGCATGCTTTCCGCGCACGACTTCGTGCAGCGCGTGGACGCGAAGGCCTCGAGCCTTCTCGAGTCGTACCGCGGCATATCGCGCGCGTTCGAGCAGCGCGAGCACGAGATCAAGTTCGGGGCGTCCGGCTCCTCGGCGGCGGAGGAGACGCTCGCCCTCGCGAAGGACACGAACGCGCGCGTCAGGCGCATGGACGCCCGCGACGCGCGGCGCGGGGAGCGCGAAAGGGCGCGCGAGCTGCAGGAGGCGTGCTACCGCTACTGGGAGATCGGCAGCGCGAAGGAGGCGGTCAGGAACTCGTGCAACGGCAGGCCGCGGCACGGGGACGTGTTCAGCTACTTCCGCCGCGAGCTCGCCGAAATCGGGGTGGAGACGGGAGAGGAGTTCTCGAGGCTCCTCGTCCGCCGTCAGAAGCGCCTCTCGCAGTCGGCGGCAAGGTGAAACCGCCGCGGGAAGTCAGCACTGACTACTGACTACTGGATTTAGGGGTCAGGGGTTAGGGGGTCGCACTGACTACTGACTACTAACTACTGACTACTGGATTTAGGGGTTAGTCGCTAGTCGTTAGCCTCCTTTTTGTATGGATTTTGGCGCTTAAAAATGGTATAATATTCATGAAATTGATGTTGCCAAAAGAAAAGTCAATGAGTAACGAACGCGATAGGTTCATCGACAGACATCGAAGCCTGTTTTGGTACACGCCGGAAGCTGACAGACACGGCGTGAGCGATGAATTGATTGTCGAGTCCGTTCTAAATTACGGGACGCTGGACGACTTCCGTGAGCTGCGAAGTCTCATGACGCCAAAGCGCCTTGCTGATGTATTCTTTTCTGCGAAGGGCCGCAAGGCGGGCAATTACTATCCCGAAATCCGTAACTTTTTCTCGCTCGTATTGAAGCCGTATGCATGACGAGATTCTAAATGATTCCCAGCGCGAGCTTCTGCCCTTGATGGCGCAGTTCAGGCGGGAATATTATCTCGTTGGTGGAACTGCCATCGCTTTGCACATCGGTCACAGGCGTTCGGTTGATTTTGATTTGTTCAAAAGGACCGCCATCAACCACAAGCGAAATCTTGACCGAATCAAGTCGGCTGGATTCGAATGCCTTGTCACCAGACGTGTGGCAGAACAGATGAATCTTGTTGTCAATGACGTTAAGCTGACATTCTTCCAGTACCCATTCACGGTAGCGGCGAACGATCGGTTCGGTAGCGTATTCCGCATGCCGTCGCTTCTTTCTCTCGCGGCAATGAAGGCATACGCATTGGGCAGGCGCTCGAAATGGAAGGACTACGTTGACTTGTATTTTCTGCTTAATGGACATTTCACGCTTGACGAGGTGTCTGCCGAAGCGACTATGCTCTTTGGAGAGCTTTTTTCGGAAAAGCTTTTCCGCGCCCAGTTGTCGTATTTTGACGATATTGATTATGCAGAGGCGGTTGATTTTTTGATAGACAATCCTCCGACGGTAGATGCTATAAAATCTAAGTTGACCATGATCGCGATTGGTAATGTATGAATTAGTCGTTAGGAGTTAGTAGTTAGGGGTTAGGGGGTCGCACTGACTACTGACTACTGACTACTGACTACTGGATTTAGGGGTTAGTCGTTAGGACTTTTGGACAGGTGTCCATTTTGCCATTGACTTTAGTTGGCTTATCATGATATAATACGCGGCATGGAAACGAAAATAGCCAGGTAATGAGCTACAATTGCGATGATGGCCGTAAGCGTTTTTGCGCACGCTGCCTGTTTTGTAATTGTTTTTGAAACGCAGTAATTGTTTTTGCGAACAACATTGAAACCTAATAAATGATCATACGAAGCATAGGATATCAGAGCTTAATTGAGAAATTCAATTTGCGGGTATGCGAGTTGCTTGTTAAATCATATCTGACAACTGAATCGCAGAAGAGGGTTGTCAGGAACGACGATTATACGAACGTTTTCTACCCGCAGTCGCGGATGGCTGTCAATGACGCATGGCAGAGCAATCTTTTATTTGCCATTCGCTATGAAGGTGTGAATCTTGAGGTTCTGAAGGCTTTGTTTGTAAAACTTGAAGCGGTTCAGATGGCTGAGTTTATAAAAGAGCATCCAACGGGAATGCGTCATCGTCGGCTTTGGCTTCTGTACGAGCAGCTGACAGGCGGGAGGCTGGATTTGCCTGACGCGCATTCCGGGAACTACGTTGATCTTGTGGACGGTGCAATTCAGCTTGCATTGCCTAAGAAATCGGCGCAGCGCGAACGTCGATATCGCGTGAACAACAATTTGATAGGCAGTTTCAGATTCTCGCCGTTTGTCAGGCTGACCGACGAGATAAAAGCAATGAGCGGCGATAAGCTCAAGGAAAGTTCGGACGGGCTGCTTGGAAGATATCCGCCGGAATTGATATACCGGGCCGTGCAGTATATGTTTGTCAAGGAGACCCGTTCGTCGTTCGCCATAGAAAGGGAGACGCCAAGCCAAAGGCGCATGGATGCCTTTCTTGAGATTTTGCGCGATGTTTCCGATGGGCCTATTGCAGAGTCCTCGCTCGTGGAGGTCCAGAATAGAATTGTAGACGAGCGCTACGCGCAGCAGTCGTGGAGGTCCGATCAGGTGTATGTCGGGGAGACGATGACGCCCGGTCACGAGAAGGTGCATTGCATTGGGGTGCGCCCGCAGGATGTCAGGCCGATAATGGATGATTACCTGGCGGTGGTCAACAAGCGACTTGTGGCGAAGGATGTCGATGCGGTTGTCTTGGCCGCGCTCGTCAGCTTTGCATTTGTGTTTATCCATCCGTTCGACGATGGCAACGGTCGGCTGCATCGCTATCTCATGCACTCGGTGCTGTCGCGGCTTGGATTTACCCCCCGCAATTTCATATTCCCGATTTCGGCCGTGCTGCTGAAGAGGGCTGCAGACTACGATCGCATGCTTGAGTCGTTTTCGCGGCGGCTGATGAAGGTGATTGACTTTGACATAGACGAGAACGGCGAAGTTGGGGTCATTGGAGAAAGTGCCGATTACTATCGGTTCATAGACTACACGCCGATAGTTGCGCAATTTCAGCAAATGATGGCCGATACGATTACGACGGAATGGAAGGTGGAACTGGATTATCTTAGGGCATACGACGACATGCGCAAAGGCATGCGGGAGATTGTTGACATGCCAGACAAGAAGGCAAACCAGTTAATAATGTTCGTTCGCGGTAACAACGGAACTCTTTCGAAGGCCAAGCGCGAAAAGTTTAGTGAGTTGACGGATGAGGAAATCCATGCGCTTGAGGCAGTGATTTGCGCGGCACTCAAAAGGCATTCAGGAGTTAGTCGTTAGGGGTTAGTCGTCAGTAGTCAGTAGTCAGTAGTCAGTAGTCAGTAGTCAGTAGTCAGTAGTCAGGGGTCAGGGGTCAGTAGTTAGTAGTCAGTGGTCAGGAGTCAGTAGTTAGGAGGCAGGAGTTAGTAGTCAGGGGTTAGTAGTTAGTAGTCAGGAGGCATGGAGATAAAAAATGGTTAAGACGTATAGGGAGTTGGTAGCGTGGCAGAAAGGGATGTCACTTGTTAAGTCCATCTATGCGTTAGTGAAACAGTTTCCCAAGGCTGAGCAATATCGACTTGTTGACCAGTTGACGCGTGCTGCAGTCAGCGTGCCTTCCAATGTCGCAGAGGGGTTCGGAAGAGCCACAAAAAAGGATTTCGCACATTTCCTGTCGCAAGCTCGTGGCTCGCTGTTTGAAGTGGAGACTCAGTTGTTGCTTGCCAAGGAACTCGGATTTGTTGGAGATGTAACGCCAGAACTTGAACTATCTTCTGAACTCGGGGAAATCCTGAACGGTCTCATACGCAAACTGACCCCTGACCACTGACCCCTGACCACTAACTCATGTTCTCGATTATAATACCAGTATACAACACGGAAAAGTACTTGCGCGAGTGCCTGGATTCTGTCTTGGCGCAGACGTTTGGCGATTGGGAGGCGATTTGCGTCGACGACGGCTCGACCGACGGGAGTGCGGCGATCCTTGACGAGTACGCGGCGAAAGACGCTCGCTTTCGCGTGATTCACCAGACAAACGCTGGAGTGAGTGCGGCGCGGAATGCCGCGTTGGACGCGGCGAAGGGCGATGTAGTGTGTTTTTGTGATGCTGACGACAAGCTTGATGCGCAATGGTTTGAAAACGCCGCGGGAATCTTCAAGGAGAAAGATCCTGACGTAGTGAGATTGAGGGCGAAGTATTGGCATGTAGATGGAACAGTCCAAAAGGACGAATATGACATTGCCGATGTTGCGCTTAACGCCCAGGATGAGATCGTTGAATGGGCATGGTCAAATCTATTGACTCGTGGCTGGTCATGGCTTTTCTTTGTCAAGCGGTCGGTGCTGGATGATGTCAGGTTCCCGTTAAATCTCAAGATACGTGAGGATACAATATTCGTTTTGCGGCTTATGATGCGGGCGAAGTCCTTTGTCCAAGGCGGCTTTGACGGCTATTTCTATAGGTGGCATGGCGGCTCGGCCTATAATGGGCGAAGAACGATTGGCGAGTCGTCGCAATTCCCGGTTGAGTTCCTGGCTGTCTGGAACGAGACCTGCGCGATTGCGCCAAAATTGAAGAAGTCGGCTTGCAGACAAGAGGCGTCGCGCATGGTTGTAAGCTCTTTTGTGGAGTGGCTGCAGAGATGCGATAGAAGCGAGTGGAGAGATGACAGTCTATTCCGCGATGGCCTTAAGAAGGCGCATGCTGGCGGGTTGCTGGGTCGGAAAAGCGCAAAAGGGCGCTGGAGTTTGTCTTTGCACGTGTTCTTGATTTTTGGGTCGCTTTCCGCGTTTTATTGTACGCAACGGCTGTTTGAAACCGCTTCGCGAATTAAGAGAAAGATGTTGGGGCGGTAGATGAAGAAGAAGCTGCTGTTTGCGCATTATAAGATGAATGTCGGGGGGGTGGAAAGTGCGCTCCTCGCGACATTGCGGCTGCTTTCGCCCGACAAATACGATATTACGCTTATGTTGACGAGGCTTGGCGGGCCGCTCTTCGATGAAATTCCGCCGTATGTGAAGGTGATGGAGATTCCGCTTACTCCAATTGGAGACTATAGACGGAAGTACGGTTGGAACGCTACGGTGAAGGAGGCTTTGCGTACATGTTGCCTTTGGCATGCGGTTCGCATGTTGGCATTGAAGGCGCATTGGCTATTGTTTTATAAATGGCGGGGGATAAGTCTCGGAGATATCGAGGCATTCCAGATTAACGCCAGCGTTGATGTGGCCAAGTTGCCACGTGGCTTTGACTTCGCATTTGCGTATTTTGGCGGGATATTAAATGGTGACTTTGTGTCGCGCTATTATGGCGGCGAGTCGATTACCGGCATTTGGTTCCATAACGAGGGGACTAGATTCAAGTATCGGCGTTATCGCGAAGTGACGCGGCGATTCGACCATGTTTTCGCCTGCTCGAAGTCGTTGGCAGATTTCTTCAATAGGGTTTTAAGTCATGGCGATATTTGCTTTGAGACTATGCCGCATTACGTAGACCTTGAAGAATACAGGCGAAGGGCGGAGGCGGGCGAAGGGTTGCCTGCTCCTGCTGACGGTTGTTGTAGAATTCTCACGGTAGCAAGACTTGACTATCAGAAGGGCGTTGACATTGCAATAGAGGCGGCCAAGCAGTTGAAGAAGTCTGGCTCTCGGTTTGTGTGGTACGTTGTAGGCGGTGGAGCATGTATTGAGAAGTATGAATGCATCAGAGACGAGAGCGGGCTAACGGATTCCTTTGTTTTCCTAGGGGAGAGAAGAAATCCGTTCCCTTGTTATCGTGATTGCGATATCTATGTTCAGCCGTCGAGAGTTGAGGCATATTGCCTTACAATTGCCGAAGCACGCGCTTTCTCCAAGCCAATAGTGACGACAGCCACTGTTGGCGGGAGCGAGCAGATTGAGGATGGCAAAACGGGGCTTGTTGTGCCGGTAGGCGATGCAGAAGCGCTTGCATCTGCGGTTGGCCGATTGCTTTCAGATGAGGCGTTAAGAAGACGGCTAAGCGATAACCTTGCTCTTGCGAACGCGAATCAGATAGAGGCGACGAAGAAGGCGTGGGCGGCGCTTCTTTCGGAGACAAAGGAAGGAATGCGCAAATGACGGAGATTACCAAGGATATCTCGAACAAGATCGCCAACATGGGCTTTTTGTGCGCGCTTCTTGTTGTTTTTATCCACTGTCCAAAGTCAACTTCTGCAATGGAGAGCATGACGCTGATGAGGGTGTTTCATAGTGTGTTGCCAGGTGCGCTTTCAAGTGTCGCTAATGCCTTTTTCTTTACTGTGGCAGGCTTCTTTCTCTCGGGTCATATTCTTGAAGAGGGTTGGTGGAAGAATGAGGTGAAGAAAAGGTTTCATTCGCTCTTTATTCCGTATGTCGTTTTGAACATTTGCTGGTTTGCATGCATGGCGGCTTACCAATGGCCGAATATCAGATTTGGCGAAACTGCGCATCCGTTCGAGTGGCTTGACATATTGAGGGCATTGGGGTTCTATGGCTGGGGCATTCCGGTGAACGGGCCTCTTTGGTTTGTCAGGACACTTCTTCTTCTAGTTCTGACATTCCCGTTGTATGCTGCAATCTTGAAGAGGAGACGTGCTGCCGCATGGTCGCTGGTTGTGCTCATTTTCTCGCTTCACGTAGTGTTCAGCGGCTTCGTTCACCTGCCTGGAATTCTGGGCAACATCTTCGTATCGTCTACAGTTTATCGATTCTGGACAATAGGATACTTTTGTCTTGGCGCGACATTGCGGCTGCATGGGATGCCGCATATTTCTCGCAGGTTTGGAATGGTGCTGCTATTAACCGGCATGGTCATTTCGTCTTTTATAAGACTGACCAGCGCCGATATTGACACTGGGAATGAGGTTGGAATTCGCTGTTTGGTGTTTTTCTTGTCATGCCCGATGATGATTGCCGGTGTATGGAGCATTGTGCCGTCTAAGCCGTGGCCAAAGGTGCTTACTGGCAATGCTTTCCCTATCTATGTACTTCAATGGCCGATTATAATGGTCGCATACATTATCTGCGGAAAAACGGGGACCCACAATCTGATATTCGCTAATCTGTTGCTTACGCTTTTATTTTTGGCTTTTGTGGTTGTTGCTACGATTCTGACTGCGGTGGTGCTTAGGAAAAACAATCTGTTGTTTAAGTTGCTTCTAGGCGGTCGATAATTGCAGGGACGCGCAGAGCGGCTAGACGAGAAATATCGCTACGTAAAAATAAGTTAGTACTTACTTGATTTTTCGTAAGTAGTTTGGTACAATTCTCGTAACAAAGAACCCGTGCTGAGGGTACATTGATTATGACAGTTGCAATAATAATCGCTGGCGGGGTTGGTTCGCGCATGGGCGCGGATGTGCCCAAGCAGTTTGTCTTGGTGAATGGGAAGCCCGTTCTCTTCTATACGCTTGAGGCGTTTGAGAATCATCCGATGGTCGACGCCATTGAACTTGTCTGCATTGACGGCTGGGAGGATAAGGTTTGGGAGTATGCAAGGGAATACTCAATTTCCAAGTTGAAGTGGGTAGTGAAAGGCGGAGCGAGCGGGCAGGAGTCGATTCGAAACGGCGTTTTCGGGCTTGAGGGCAAATGCGCCGCGGATGACGTGGTGATAATACATGACGGGATTAGGCCGCTTGTTGATGCGACGGTACTGGATGATGTGATAGCGAAGGCGCGGCAGTTTGGCAACGGGGTTACTTCGATGCCCTACAACGAGCAGATTTTCCTTGTTGATGGGGAAGAGCCGGATACGACGGTCAAGTACATCCCGCGAGAGACGCTGCGCCGGGTCGCCACACCGCAGGCATACCGGTTTGACTTGCTGGACGAGAAGTATCATGAGGCGTTTGAGAAGAAGATAGGAATCTACGGGTCGTCATATACGAATACGATGATGGTGGAGCTGGGGGTGAGGCTGCATTTCGCGGCAGGATCGGATAGGAACATCAAACTCACAACTCCTGGAGATATCGAAATCTTTCAGGCTATGTTGGGTGGCGGTAGGGATTAGCCGTGTAGAACGTGCAGAACGTGTAGAGGGGGAGAGTATGAATAGCCGTGTAGAACGTGCAGAACGTGTAGATGGCAATGAAGATGAATTGCGGGAATTGGCTTCAAAAGTTGGACAGATAGCGTATGAAGTACATGAATATTTTGGAAATGGATTGCTAGAGAAGGTTTATGAAAATGCACTTGCGCATAGATTGGTCAAGGCTGGATATGAGGTTGAGCAACAACGTCCACTTCGAGTATTCGATGCGGATGGGTATTGTGTAGGCGATTATTTTGCGGATATGGTTGTAAACGGCAGTCTAATAGTGGAGTTGAAGGCAGTTAAGGCTTTGGCACCAGAGCACTTTGCGCAGATATTGAACTATCTCAAGATTACCGACAATCCAATTGGATTGCTTGTCAATTTTGGCTCATATAAGTTTGAGCGTCGAACAATTACCCGTTAAACTCTACACGATCTACACGTTCTACACGGCCATGAAAAGATTATTGAGTATAAAGAAATACCTTGAAGACGTCAATAGAGTGGCGGCACTGGCGCTGCCGTGGGAAAAGCTGCGCGGGAAGACGGTTCTCATTACCGGCGGGACGGGGCTTATCGGCAGCTTCCTGATCGATGTGCTTAAGGCCGCCAATCTTGGCTGCAAGGTCCTTCTTTTCGGCAGGTCCGAAGAGAAAGCCAAGGCGCGGTTCGAGGAATACTGGAATGAAGGATGGCTTAAGTTCGTGAAGTGGGACGCGGCAGAACCACGGATTGAACAGATGTCATATGTCGAGGACCCGATTGACTATGTTCTTCATCTTGCGAGCAACACTCACCCTGTGGCGTATGCAACCGACCCCATCGGAACGATAGCGACGAATGTCATCGCGCTCAACAACTTGCTGGCCTTTGCCGCCGAGCGGAAGGCGAGCCGCTTCCTCTTCGCTTCGTCAAATGAAATCTACGGCGAGAACCGCGGCGACGTGGAGCTCTTCGACGAGAAGTACTGCGGCTATATCGACTGCAATACGCTCCGCGCGGGCTATCCGGAGTCAAAGCGCTGCGGCGAGGCGCTTTGCCAGGCGTATATCAGGCAGAAGGGGCTTGACTGCGTGATAGCGCGGCTTACGCGCACTTACGGCCCGACGATTCTGCCGACAGACACCAAGGCCATCAGCCAGTTCTTCAGGAATGCCATCAATGGCGAGGACATCGTATTGAAGAGCGAAGGCAAGCAGCACTACTCGTACCAATACGTCTCTGATTCCGTCTCGGGGCTCTTGACGGTCCTCCTGAAGGGCGAAACGGGCGAGGCGTACAACATTGCCGACGAATCGGGCGACATAACGCTTCGCGACTTGGCATCGCTTATCGCCGCGCAGGCAGGGTGGAAGGTCGTTTTCGACGTTCCCGATTCGGTCGAGTCCGCAGGTTTCAGCAAGGCGACAAAGGCGCGACTTGACGGGAGCAAGATCAGGGCATTGGGCTGGGAGCCTGTGTATGACATACGGGCGGGTGTACATAGGAATTATGCCATGTTGGCATCGACAGCGCCTTGAAGTTGATAAGATTTGGAGATGTTGAAATGCCCCGAAAAAGAAGTTTAAGTTTTATTTTTCAAAATACCGTAGTGCTGTTTGTCAAGCAAATTGCGCGAGCAGTTGCATATTTATGGCCAAGGGATCGCAACATGGTGGCTTTTGGCGCATGGATGGGAAAGACTTATGGTGACAGCCCCAAGTATCTGGCTGAATATCTTCTGAAGAATAGCAATCTGAAATTGGTGTGGATTGGGGATGAATGTGTGCGAGACAGGCTCCCAAATCATCCAAGGCTTGCGTTTAGGCGGAAGGGCAGCCTTTCCGCTGCATTCTCTCTTCTCCGGGCAGGGACGTGGGTTTGCTGTATATCCATTGAGTGGGATTTGACGATGTGGCCGCTGGAAGGTTTTGCCAAGCTTATCAATACTGTCCATGGGTACAGCCTTAAGAAAGGCGGTGAAGAGGCCGGGCGGAATCGAAAGGCGTCCTTCTTCGGCGGGCTTGCTAGGAAATTGTCCATGCACAGAAAACCATGGGGGCTAGTTGGAAGCGAGAAGGACGTTCGCAAATTGTTAATGTACGACTCGGAATATTTTGCACCCAACAGGATGATACGCATTGGCTCGCCAACTGTGTCGTGGCTGCTCAATAATCGAGATAATGCCGAGCTTGTAGGAAAGTTGAAAGACAAGTTCGCCAATCTTATAGGTTTCAATCCGGAATCCAAGATTGTTGCGTACCTCCCAACATGGCGGGCCAATGGCGAGAAGCCGTTTTCATTTTATTCGTTGGATGCCAAGCGACAGCGGGAATGGAAGGAAATGCTGGAGAGGAACAACGCGGTGCTTGTGGAGAAACTGCATCCTCGATCGTTGGAATCATATCCCGTCGTCGGCGATTCGATATGTTCATTCCCCGTTTCTGCCGAGAAGCAGCGGGAGATTGATGTGCATGAGCTTATGCTTGTGACGGATGTCCTTGTCTCTGACTATTCAAGTGTAGGGCCTGATTTTGGAGTTCTTGGCCGCCCATGTATCAATTTCATGTATGACCTCGATTCCTATATTCGGGAGTGTGGGTTGGTTGACAGATGGGAAGACATGTTGCCCGGCCCAATTGTGAAGACAGAAGAGGAGTTGTACAACGCTATCGACACGAACCTTGGGAACCCTTGCTACGAACCGGCTCCAGGCTATAAAAAGACATGCGAGTACCAGTCTGGCCATACATGCGAGAAGCTGCTGGATTTCATAGAAGGACGAGCCCAATGAAACGTGAATTCGGCATAGACTTGCTGAAGATGATGGCAATGACAATGGTTGTTGCGTATCGTCTTTATCAGAATGCAATTGAAGAATAGAAACCAATGGACAAGAACAATATAATCGATATAGCGCTTGCGGCTGACGGCGGGTATTTCTGCGGGCTGTTCGTGACTGCCTGCAGCATCGCGAAATATGCCGACAAGGCGGCGAGTTTGCGCTTTAACATTCTCGACGGCGGTATCTCGGATGAAGATTGGGGGCTGCTTCTTGAGAAGGTCAGGGTCATTCATCAGAAGAGCGAGTTCAATAGAATACCGGTAAATGACGAGCTCTTCAAGGACTATCCGGCATGGCACGGCAACAAGATGGCGTATGCGCGGCTGATGCTCCCTGATGCATTGCCGGAGGTCGGCTGGTGCGTTTATTGCGATGTCGATTTTCTTTGGATGAAGGACATTGCCGAACTATGGAATGAGCGGGACGACAAGTACGCCTTCCTTGGGACGAGGGACGGCGCGCAATGGACGCTTGATCGCGAGAAGGTATGGTTTGAGAAGAACGGCTACCCGTTTGACCCCGAAACGTATTTCTGCTCTGGCCTTTGCTTTTTCAACTTAAAGGCGTTCCGCGAGCAGGAGCTTGTACGCAAGATAGAGGCAATTCTCAAGAAACATGCAGATATCCAATATCCAGATCAAGCTGCGCTCAACATCGTGACGTTTGGCAAGACGAAGATTGTGCCGAAATGCTGGCAGCAGTTTCATCAGGATATGACTCCGCAGATGGTGGAGGAGGGGGCGGTAATCCATTACGCCGGCGCAATACCGTGGAAGCCAATTAAGACAAAGCTCGGGCTTATGGGCGACTTGATGCTTCTTTGGCACCGCATGAATGCCGAGGCGAGGGGAATTACGCTGTGGCAGAGCTTGCGGATGCATTTCGGCATTGGCCACATTCTCTGGCATCGCGGCCTGCGCAATCTCCTGTACTTCCTAAACCACATTCATTGCCTTGGCCCGCTTCGCTGGTTGCTCGTCAAGACTGGTCATCGCGGCGTCTGGGAGTATTGGGCGCGGGGAATGGCGAAGATGCGCACCTCTATACATGAAGGGAGGCATCTTGCATGAAGAGGCTTTTTGCCAAACTTCTTGATCGTGAAATGAAGCACCCTGTTCTTGCATATCCTTTTTTCTTGTATAGGGTTGCTGCTTGCAAGAAGCGCTATGCGCGGATTTTGGCACGATTGCATACTGCGCGGCAGTTCAAGGTCGTGTTCCTGTCTGCGGGGCCAGCTAAGTGGAAATGCCAGTCTGTGCATGATGAGATGGTCAGGAGCGGGATGTTCGAGCCGATTGTCCTCTGCATGGACGGCGAACGTTCGTTTTATGAAGGCATGGGGTGCAAATGCACGAATGAGAGCCCATGCGATCTGAACATCGACATTGCCATTTATCAGGATCCATGGTCTCCGTTGGCCGAGAAGTATCCTGTTTGGCAGGTTTCGCGCAATGCGCTCTGCTGTTACATCCCGTACAGCATAGAAAGCATTTCGCAGGGGAATAGAAGCGAGAGATTCGACTACCACCATCTTGCCGATTTCCATTCACTGATGTTTGCGTGCTTCCAGTGGTCGGAGAGCTATGCGCGTCATTACAGGCAAGTGCAGTTCCCATGGGAATGGGCGGGTAGCGTTTTGGGCTTTGGGCATCCTTCGCTTGATTTGTACAATTCAAAGGGCGGTTTGGCCGGCGAGTATGTGATATATGCCCCGCATTTTAGCTTTGAATACAATGGCATAATGCCGATCTCAAGCATTGGAACGTTCCCCTGGAGCGGCCGGGCGGTTCTCGAGTATGCGAAGGCGCATCCAGAGCAGAAGTGGCTTTTCAAGCCGCACCCGAAACTTCGATCAAGGCTTGTTGAAATAGGCTTTATGACGGAAGCGGAAGTCGATCTGTACTACAAGGAGTGGGAGAAGACCGGCGCTGTATGCTATGACGGGAACTACGCGCGTTGGTTCATGGGATCGAAGGCGATGGTTACTGACAGCAATTCGTTTCTCCTCGAATACATGGCAGTGGGGAAGCCGCTGCTGCATCTTGTCCCGCAGAAGACGAACATGAAGGCCTGCGCCGAGGCCGAATCGGTTTTCAAGACCTTCTATGCTGCAAGGGATGTCGAAGAGATGACGGCATGGCTGAAGACAGTCGTTGAGGACGGGCAAGATCCGCGCGGCGACGAGCGGCGTGACGCGGCGAGGTCTGCCGCAGTGCTCGACAACCACGCCGGGAAGCGCATTGTGGATTGGCTCCTTGCGTTGAAAGGGGGTTCCGAGGCGTGTCTTTAGTGGATAGGGCAAGGAGGGCGGCGTTTGCGCTTGGCTGCAGGCGGTTCAAGGGCGCTGTGCTTGATGACGAGCCTGGCGCATGGTACACGGGGCCGAGGCCTCTCATGTGGGCGTATGCGGGCGGCGGTGCGCTCCGCAGATATGGCAACGCGGCGGAAGACATAGACGAATCAATAAAAATGGGGTTTAAGGTCATAGAGGTTGATTTTGCGAGAACGGCAGACGGCATTCCCGCCGCGACGCATTTTTTCAAGCCTGAAGATTCGGAGCTTGAATGGGATCATGTTCCAACGTCAGCCGAGTTCAAGGGGCGAAAGGTGAACGGCAAGTACACGCCGCTCCTTTTCGACGATCTTGTGTCTTGTTATCGCGACGCGGAAGTTTTCTTTGCCCTTGATCCATTTTACTATCATTGCAACGTCAGGAACGGAGAGGCCGATTTTCGCGAGTATGTCATTTCCAAGACGACCGAGCGCGAACGCAGGCGAATGATACTGCAGATATACGGATTCAAGACGCTTTGTTCTGCAAGGGCGGAATGGGGTTTTGGAGGACTTCATTATGTCATAGGCGTCGGCAACATCTGGAAGGTTGAGCATCTCATCCCCGTTCTCACTGAAGTCGGAGTGCATTCCGTATCTCTGCAAGACAGTGAAATGACATCTGGCGCATCGCGCGCAGTGGGGCTTTTGCGGTCTGCCAACATACACGTCTCTGTCGCCGGCGTGAACACCATGCAGCGGTATGGGGAAGTTGTGAAGGCTGGGGCCGATTGCATAAACACAATGAAATTGACGCCAAAGGAGTTGTTGCATGAAAGTGCTGACGGTAGGGGTGTTTGATTTGCTTCATTATGGCCACTTTGAGCTGTTCAGGCGCTGCAAGGAGCTCGCCGGACCAGGCGGGAGCCTCGTTGTTGCCGTGCAGGAGGATGATGTCGTAGTCAAGTACAAGCCGCAGGCGAAGTTGGTATATCCGTTTGACATAAGGTGCAAGATGATTGCCGCGCTGCGCTATGTTGACGAGGTTGTTTCCTATCGCGACATAGACGAGTCGATAAAGGGAATTGATTTCGATGTCTTCGCAATTGGCGGCGACCAGACGCATGCAGGCTTCCAAAGGGCTGTGGCATGGTGCGAGGCAAACGGGAAGAAGGTTCTGAGGATGACGAGAACGGATGGCATTTCGTCGTCTCAGCTTCGCGCCGGGGGGATGAAGTGATATCGTCAAATAGAGTTGCCATAATAATTCCCGCGTACAACGCGGCAAAGACTGTTGAGCGGACGATACGGTCGGTTCTGGCGTCGACCATTCCGGTAGATGTATTCGTAGTCGATGACGGCTCGACGGACGGGACTGGCGATCTCCTTGACAGGATGGAGAGGGAGCTTGCGCCGTCGAACGGGGCGCGGCTTGTTGTCATGCACCAGCAGAATTGCGGCGCTTACCAGGCGCGGCTGAATGCATTGAAGAAAATCAAGACTCCGTACTTCGGGTTTGTCGATGCGGATGACGAGGTCGATCCCAGGATGTACGAGAAGATGCTTGCGGCGATGGAGAGGGAGAATCTCGATGCTGTGCAGTGCGGGTACGCATTGGGCCGTGTGGAACGTGTAGATGGGGAAGGCGGCTTGACTACGCTCGAAGGCAAGGAGCTCACGAGATACAAGTTTGGCTATTTGGTAAACCCCAAGGTTTCCTGCTTTATCTGGGACAAGCTGTATCGCAATCAATATGATTTTGATTCGTTTGAAGAGACGGACAGGGTGACGAATTTCGACGACATGATTTTCAATCTCCAGTTCTTCAAGAAGATCAACCGGCTTGGCTTTCTTGACGAGAAGCTGTACATGTACAGCCAGACGGAGGGGAGCGCCGTGCATTCGTTTGGCCCGCGGCAGAAGCATGACTTCAAGTGGATGGTGGATAATCACTACCGCTTGTCGCGAGAGCTTTTCCCCGATGGCGAGTATGGGTGCTGCCGCCTCTGGCTCGGGCATTTGCACTGGTACGCCATTAATCTTAGAAGTTCGTTAGTGAGTAGGGTGAGGGCAGTAGTCAGGGGCCAGTAGTCAGTGGTCAGGGGTCAGTAGTTAGGAGTTAGGATATGGTTAGGACATATAGGGAGTTGGTGGCGTGGCAGAAGGGGATGGCGCTTGTTAAGGCTGTCTATGCTTTGGCGAAGCAGTTTCCCAAGGCCGAGCAATATCGACTCGTTGATCAGTTGACGCGTGCTGCAGTCAGTGTGCCTTCCAATATCGCAGAGGGTTTCGGAAGAGCCACAAAAAAAGATTTCGCACATTTCCTGTCGCAAGCCCGTGGTTCGCTGTTTGAAGTGGAGACTCAGTTATTGCTTGCAAATGATCTTGGATTTGTTGGAGATATAACGCCAGAACTTGAACTATCTTCTGAACTCGGGAAAATCCTGAACGGTCTCATACGCAAACTGACCGCTGACCCCTGACTACTGACCCCTAACCGCTAACTGCTAATGTTCTCAATCATAATTCCGATTTACAACGCGGCGAAATATCTTCGTCCGTGTCTTGACTCTGTCTTGGTGCAGACGGAGCGAGACTGGGAATGTATCTGCATTGACGACGGCTCGATGGACGGGAGCGAGGCGATTCTCGACGAGTACGCGGCGAAGGACGCTCGCTTTCAAGTCGTCCACAAGAAGAACGAGGGCGTAGCCGTAGCGCGGAATACGGGCTTGGATATGGCCCGTGGTGAATGGATAACTTGGCTTGACGCCGATGACGAGTATGCGCCTTGGCGGCTTGAAGAGGCGCGGCAAATAATCGAGAGGGAGAACCCGGATTTTGTCAGGTTCAGGACGAAATTTGTAGATGACGGATGCGCGTTAGACGGGGAACTTTTCCGCAAGGAGGAGCGCAGCGTCTTTGATGGCGATGACGCTAAGGTATGGTGCTGTGATTGTTTGATGCCAGCCGGCATGATGTGGACATTCGTTGCGAAGCGCGAGTTATTCGACGGCAATAGGTTTATCCCGGGAATGCGCATCAAGGAGGAGTGCCCGGTGTGTGCGCGGATTGCGACGCGTGTTGGGCGCGTTGTGCAAAGCGAGGCGGTGGCCTATGTTTATCGCCAGGTCGCGGGCTCAGCAATGCATAGCACCAGGGCAGCGGACGAGAGCATTCGATTTCTCGAGATGGTTGGGCGGCTTATGGCCGAAGATTGCTTCACTAAAGACAGGCTTGGGCAAAGAGTGTATAAGGCGATGTGCCGAAGGATGAGAATCCATTGCGAGAGCGAGGTGCTCGACTGGATTAGGAATTCTTCCGATACGTGCGAGAGGATGGCGGATGTGCGCAACGGCTATCTGTCTCTTGAGGCGAAAGGGCTGTTCTCTGCCAGTGGGCCGTCTTGCGGTCGGTACCGCATTCCGTTTTGGTGGTGGAAGAAGACGGGGCAGGTATGCATGATTAAAGCCGTGGCTATGATGGAGTCAGTTGTCAGGAGGTTGCGTAAATGAAAAAGATCGTCGTCATTTTCTTTGTCGCCATTGCTGCGATTGTCGCGGCGGAACTCTATGCGCGATTCCAGCTTGGGCTGGGCGATCCGCCTCTTAGCGAAGGGGCTCCCGACATCGACTACATCTTCAAGCCAAACCAGAGATGCAGACGCTTCGGCAACGCCGTCAACTACAACAATCTTTCGATGAGAATGGATGAAGACGTAGTCGAGGGCGATTCTCGGAGGCGCGTGTTCGTGATAGGCGACAGCGTGATAAACGGCGGTTCCCTGACGGATCAGGGCGAGCTCGCGACAGCGCTGCTTCAACGCGAGCTCTCTGAGTTCCAGGTATGCAATGTATCGGCAGGCAGCTGGGGGCCCGGCAACTATGCGGCGTACTTCAGGCGCTATCCGTGGCTGGTCCGCGAAGGCGACATCCTAATAGTCGAGATGGCCAGCCACGACATCTGGGAGGACGACCCGAAGCGCGGCGCCGGCGGAATCGTCGGCACGGAATCGTTTCCTTCGAGGCGTCCTTTCTGCGCGTTGTGGGAAGGCTGGACGCGGTATCTCCGCCCGCGATGGTTTCGTGCGAAATGCCCCGCCCCGAAGAAGATCGACGCCGTTCCCGCCATGGGGCGGGAGGAGCTTGAGGCGTTCAACCTGCACGAGCTTGAATGGCTCTACTCTCTGCCCGCGAAAAGAAAATGCCTTTTATTCTTCAGGAGCCGCGCCGAGGCCGCCGCGCATGCCTCCGGGAAGGCCATCTCGCCTGAGATGCTCTCCTGTGTGGAAAGGCTGTTGGCACACGCCAAGGCGCACGGCGTTGAGGTTCTCCAAGCCGACCTTGACGCTTCAACGGACTTCCGCGACCCCATCCACCCGAATGCTGCCGGCCAGAGAAAGCTCGGGGAGCAGCTCCTAAGAGCAATGCGCGACCGCCCCTGACAACGGGCGCACGGCGCAAAATCGGTGATTTTTTGATATAATACAACTGTTTTTCAAGACGTAAGGAGCATAGATGAAGATAACAATTGGATGCGACCATTGCGGGTATGAGCTAAAAGAGGGCATGATCAAGGCCCTGGGGCGCGAATTCCAGCTCGCGGACGCGGGCTGCAGCGGGCGGCAGAGCTCGGACTATCCCGACTTTGCAATCGCCGTCGCGGGCAGCGTTGCGCTTGGCGAGGCGGACCTCGGCGTCCTCATCTGCAAGACGGGCATCGGGATGTCGATGGCCGCGAACAGGTTCCAGAACGTCCGCGCGGCGCTTTGCTCGACCGTCGAGGCGGCCGTCCTCTCGCGCCAGCACAACGCCGCGAACGTCCTCTGCATCGGCGCGGACTCGGTTTCGTTCGAATACGCCCTCGACATGGTGCGCGCGTTCGCGAAGACCCCCGTCGACATGGACGAGCGCCATGTGCGCCGCCGCGCGAAGCTCGAAAGGGCCGCAAGGCTTTCCGATGCCTCGGGCCTTATGCGCGACGACCCCGAGGTCTTTGCGGCGATAAGGGCGCAGACCGAGCAGGAAGACACCGAGATAAACCTCATCGCCTCCGAGAACACCTCTTCGCGGGCCTGCCGCGAGGCGGCCGGCTCGGTGCTCATGAACAAGTACGCCGAGGGCTACCCGGGGAAGCGCTGGTATTCGGGGTGCCTCCCCGTGGACGCCGCCGAGGCCCTCGCCTGCTCGCGCGCCTGCGAGCTCTTTGGCGCGGAGCACGCGAACGTCCAGCCGCACTGCGGCAGCGCGGCGAACATGGCCGTGTATTTCGCTACCCTTTCCCCGGGCGACACGATAATGTCGATGTCGCTCGACCAGGGCGGCCATCTTTCGCACGGCTCGCCCGTGAACTTCTCCGGCAGGATCTACAACATAATCCCGTACACGGTCGACCCGAAGACGGAAATGCTCGACTACGACGCCATCGAGCGCCAGGCGGTCGAGACGAAGCCGAAGATCCTTCTCGCAGGCGCCTCCGCCTACCCGCGCAAGATCGACTTCAGGCGCATCCGCGAGATCTGCGACAAGTCTGGCAGCATCATGATGGTCGACATGGCCCATATCGCCGGCCTCGTCGCGGGCGGCGCCCACGAAAGCCCGGTGCCGTATGCCGACTTCGTCACGACGACCACCCACAAGACGCTTGGCGGGCCTCGCGGCGGAATGGTGCTCTGCAGGGAGAAGTGGGCGAAGGCGCTCGACTCCGCCGTCTTCCCCGGGATGCAGGGCGGCCCCCTCGAGAACATCATCGCCGCGAAGGCGGTCGTCTTCCGCGAGTGGATGGGCGAGTCGAAGAAGGGCTATGCGCAGCAGGTCGTGAAGAACTGCGCCGTCATGTGCAAGACCGTGCAGGACCGCGGCTACCGCATCGTCTCCGGCGGCACCGACAACCACCTCTTCCTCGTGGACGTCAAGAAGTCGAGGGGCATCACCGGCAAGGAGGCCGCGGCCGCGCTTGACGCGGCGGGCATCGTGGTCAACAAGAACACCATCCCCTTCGACACGGAATCCCCGTTCAAGACGTCCGGCATCCGCGTGGGCACGGCTTCCGTGACGACGCGCGGCATGAAGGAGCCCGAGATGGTGAAGATCGGCACATGGATAGCCGACGTTCTCGACGACATCGGGAACGAGAAGGTGCAGGCGAGGGTCAAGGAGGAGGCCCGCTGCCTTGCGGGCGCGTTCCCCGTTCCGTGATGAAGTCGGCTGTCGTAGGTGTCGTTGGCCGAACGAACGCAGGCAAGTCCACGCTCGTCAATTCGCTCGTAGGCGAGAAGGTCTCGATCGTCTCGCCAGTCGAGCAGACCACGCGCAACACCATACGGGCCATAGTTTCCGACGAAAGGGGCCAGCTCGTCCTTCTCGACACTCCCGGCCTCCACAAGGCCGTCGGCGGCCTCGGCAGGCTCCTGAACCGCATGGCGCGCCGGAGCGCCGCCGGCGCGGACGTGACATGCGTCGTCTTCGACGCCTCGGAGAAGCCGCAGGACGAAGACGAGGGCTGGATGCGCCGCATCGCCCGCGAGCGCACGGAGGGGGTGCTCTTCGTGCTGAACAAGGCCGACAAGAGGCGTTTCCACGAGGGCGAGTTCCGCGAAACCTGGCGCAGCGTCGCGGAAGGCTGCGAGGAGCCGCCGCCCGAGCCGATGTGGGCGAAGGCCTCTGCGGTTGCCGAAGGCGGGTCGAAGGACGTGCTAGACGCGCTCTTCTCGCTCGCCGGCGAAGGGGAGCCCCTCTTCGACGACGACATCGTGACCGACTACCCCCGCAAGCTCGCCATCGCCGACACCATCAGGGAGAAGTTCATCGCGAAGCTCTTCCAGGAGCTGCCGCACGAGCTTGGGGTCCTTGTCCGGCGCATCGACGAAACGCCCGGCCGCTGGGACGTGAAGGTCGACGTGCTCGTGAACCGCGATTCGCAGAAGCCCATGGTCATCGGCCGCGGTGCGCAGATCGTGCGCTCCGTGCGAAAGGCGGCCGAGAGGGAGCTTTCGAAGGTCTTCGACCTCAAGGTGGCGCTCGAGCTTACGGTGCGGACGGAGCGCAACTGGATGAAGAACGACGCGCTCCTCATGCAGATGGGATACTTGGGGGATCTCGTATGACGCCTCTCCCGGCCATCGTCGCAACGGCAGTGCTTGCCGCCGCGGGAGGCGAGCTTCCCGACATTGACGTCGCGCGCGCCGCGCTTCGCGACGGGCTGTGGTCGATCGCGCGGGAGCGCGCGGCTGCGGCCGGCGGCGAGGAGGCGGAGAAGATCATCTCCGAAAGCTACGCCCGCGAGGGCAAGTGGAACGACCTTCTCGTCTCGCTGCCGCAGGGCCCCGGGAAGGAATGGCGCGACTACTACCGCGCCCTCGCGCTCGACGCGCGCGGGGAAAGCGACGCGGCGCTTGCAATCGTGGAGAAGGCGGAGTTCAGGGAGCCTGCCGACATAAGGCTCGCCGCGCTTCTCGCCTCCCGCATCCGCTTCGCGAAGGGCGATGCCGCAGGGGCGCGCGCCGTGCTGGAGAAATCGGCGGTGGTCCCCTCAAACGACGAGGAGAGGCTCTTTTTCGCGGAGATACATTCCGCCCTCGGCGAGCCGAGCAAGGCGCAGGCGATATGGCGGGGGATTGCCGCGTCGACTTCCGCGACCGAGCGGGCGGTCTGTGCCGCCGCGGTGCGCCTGCGCGACATCCCGGTTCTCGAAGGGCTTGTAAAGTCGGTGCAGGGGGCGCCAGACCTCGCGGCCGTCTCCCTCGCGCTTGCCGACGCGCTGATGGAAAGGTCCTCGGGCGACGACCTTGGGCGGGCGGAGGAGCTTGTGCGCGGGAGGGTGGCCCACTCCCCCGACGCGCCAGGAGCGCGCGAGGCGATGCTCTCCCTTGCCTCGCGCAAGCATTCCGCCGGCGACGCGGAGGGCGCGCTCAAGACGTTTGACGAGGCGTTTGCCATCTGGCCCGCCCTGTCGCGCGACTGCGAGGCGCGGTTCAGGCGCGCAGGCGCGATGTCCGCGCTTGGCCGCGAGGCCGAGGCCTGCGACGAGTATTCCGCCGCGCTCGAGTGCGCGACGAACGACGAAGACCGCGCCTATGCGCTCCTCCGCCGCGGGGACGCGTGCGCGCGCCCCGGGCGGCAGGCGAAGGCCCCCGAGTCGTACCGCGAGGCGGTGGAGAAGTATCCCGCGACAAGGGCCGCCTCGTCGATTCGCGAGGCGATGAAGGTCAGGGACCTCGTGGGGAAGGGCGACGAATCGTACAGGGAGTTCAAGTTCGAAGAGGCTGAGGCGACCTACGCCGAAGCCGCCTCCCTCGACGCCACGCTCGCGCCGTCGCTTCAATACAGGCGCGCCCTCTGCAGGTACGCCCGCGGGCAGGACGAGGAGGCCGAGCGCCTCATGCGCGCACTTGCGGCGGGCGAAGACGGCACGTCGCGCCTTGCGCTCCTGTGGCTGGCCAAGTACACGTACAACCGCCACCGGCGCGACGAGGCGAAGAAGCTCTTCCTCCAGTACGCCGACTCCCCAGAAAACGCGGAAAAGCGCGGCGACGCGCTTGTCTGGGCGGCGCGGTGCGCGTTCGAGGCTTCCGACTTCGAGGAGACCGTGGGTATCGTATCCCGCCTGTCGGACGGCGGCGACTTCAGGGCCGAGGCGCTTCTCCTCCAGGCGGACGCGCTTCTCGAGCTTGCGAGGTTCGACGAGGCGGTGCTTGTGCTCGAGAGGCTGACGGCCGCCGAGAAGGTCGATGGCGACGTGAAGTCCCGCGCCAGCCTGCGCCGGGCGGACGCGCTCTTCGCGATGGGCGCGGACAACCCCGCCCGCTACCGCGAGGCGCTCGAGGCGTACCGCACGCTGAGGCACGGCGAGGCGGTTGACCCGTCGATGAAGATATCCCTTTCGTACAAGATCGCCCGGACGCTCGAGAAGCTGAAGCTTTCCGACGAGGCGTTCGAGCGCTACTACGCCGAGGTGCTGCTCGCCTACAGGGACGGGCGGCAGTCGGGCGTCGCCTTCAACGACGAGGCAAAGGCGGTGTTCTCGCGAGCCGCGTTCCGCCTTGCCGACGAATACGAGGGGCGCGGGAGGAACTTCCAGGCCATGCACATACTTGACCTTGTGGCGACCTCCGACGTGCCGGCGGCGGCAGAGGCGAAAAAGAGAATGCGGCTTATAAAGGCGAAAGGAGCGTTTCTGTGAACATCTTCCTGCAGTTCGGCGGCCCGGTGGTGTGGATTCTCGCCTTTGGCGCGGTTTGCGCGCTCGTCGTCTTCTTCGAGCGCCTGCTCGAGTTCAGGCGGGCGCAGATCGACAGCCAGGACTTCCTGAAGGGCGTCATCAACGTGCTCGACGCGGGCAACGCCGACGAGGCGCTTGCCATCTGCGACGACTTCCCCACGCCTGTCGCCAACGTGACGGCCGCCGCCGTGCGCCACATGGGCTCCGGGGCGGAGGAGCTCCGCGACGCCGTCGACTCCCAGACCCGGGCTGAGATAGGCCGGCTTGAGCGCCGCCTCGGGGCCCTTGCGATAATGGGCGACGTTGCGCCGATACTCGGGCTCTTCGGCGCGGTGGAGGGCTTCATCCGCACGCTGCTCGCGCTCGACGCGGGGCCTGCGCTTTCGCGCGCGAGCCTCCTCGGGGGGGCGATGTCGGCGCTTGTGCCGGCGGCGGTCGGCCTTGCCGTGACGATGCTTCTTGCCGTGATGCACGGGTCGCTCAGGCTACGGCTCGAGCGAATCGTCGTCGAGCTCGAGGCAGCCGCCACGAGAATCACCGCCTATGCGCTTTCAAGGAGAGGGCCGAAGTGAGGGGAAATGGCAGATATGCGCCCGCATTCACGGCCTCCCCGGGGTGGCTGAGGCCGCTTGCCGTCTCGGCGCCGTGGCTTACGGTCATACTTCTCGTCCTCATGTTCGCCATCGTCGACAGGGCCCTTACGATTTCGCCCGGAGTGGCGTTCGACCTGCCGGAGCCCACGGGCGCGCGCGGCGAGAAGGCCGATCTCGTGTCGCTTGTGATGCCGTCCGCGGGGAGCACCTTCGCGTTCTTCGACGACGCCCGCTACTCCGTCGACGACGAATCGTCCATGGCGCTTTTCGGGGATCAGCTCTCCGTCGGCCTCGCCCGCACGGAGAGGAAGGTGCTTCTCGTCCTTGCCGACCGCGCCGTCTCGACTGGCAGCCTCATGAAGCTTGCGGCCGCCGCCCGGAAGGCGGGCGCGAAGAAGGTGCTCTTCGCCGAAAAGAAGCGGGAGGTGCAGGAATGAAGGGCTCCGCCAGGCCTTCGAGGACCATGCGCCACGAGGCGACGTTTGTCTGCCTCGTTTTCGCGATTCCCGCAATCGCCGCGGCGATATTCCCCTACGGCGCGTTCAGCTTTTCGCCGGCGGACCGGCCCGAGGCCGAGGACACTGCCTTTGCGTTCGTCTCCCTCGCCCCCGCCGAGGAGCGGGCCGTCCTCGCCTCCGTGCGCTCGGCATGGCACGGCGGAAGCGGCGAGAGTGCGTCTCGCCGCGCCGACATCTCGCTTGACCTGCCGCCCATCGAGGGGGAGCTGCGCGTTTCGCCGCGCACGCCGCGCGCCGCCGCGCCAAGGGGGCCGCAGCCGTTCATGCCTGCGCTCCTGCCGGGCACGGTCGCCGCGGAAAGGCCTGCCGCAATCGCGGCGGACGCCTCAGCGCCGGCGCAGGGCGATGCATTTTCAAGGGAGGAGCTTCTCGCCCTCCCGGACATCAAAGGAGGGTTGAAATGACGGACAAGCAGGTCTTCGACGCGTTCAAGGCGACGAACGCCCTTTTGGAGGGGCATTTCGAGCTCAGGTCGAAGCTCCATTCTGACAGGTACTTCCAGTGCGCGAACGTGCTCATGTACCCGCGCATCGCGGAGAAGCTCTGCCGCGAGGCGGTGAAGAGGGCGCTTAAGTCGGGCAGGCTCGCCGGGAAGATCGACGGCGTCGTCTCGCCGGCCGTCGGCGGCATCCTCGTGGGGCACGAAGTGGCGCGTTCGCTCGGCGTGAAGTGCGTCTTCGCCGAGAAGGTGCAGGGCAGCGGAGTGGACGCCACAGGTAAGCCCAATACCGTACTTGCCATGCGCCGGTTCAAGATAAAGAAGGGCGAGCGCTACGTCGTCGCCGAGGACGTGATAACGAAGGGCGGGCGAGTGCAGGAGACGATAGACCTCGTCAAGGCGTCGGGCGGCAGGGTGGCCGCCGTGATAGTGCTCGTCGACCGCTCCTCCGGCAAGGTGAAGTTCGGGCGCACTCCCGTCTTCTCGCTCGTCAAGATGACGCCCAAGACGTGGACCGCGGGGGAATGCCCGATGTGCGCGGCGGGCGGTAAGCCCGTCCACCCCGGGAGCTGAGAGCTTTCAATGTCAGAAAAACAACACAAGAAAGGAAAAACACGATGAACAGAATACTTGTGGCGGTTGCCGTGACGGCTGCTGCGTCCTTCGCCTCCGCGGCGGACATATACGTGTCGCTTGACGGCGGCAAGAACAAGAACGAAGGCACGAAGGAGGCTCCCCTGAAGAACCTCTGGAAGGCCCTCGAAAACGCCAAGGACGGCGACACGATCCACCTTGCCGAGGGCATCTACCCCGGCAAGATGAAGCAGAACTGGTTCCTGATAGACAAGGCGGTCTCGATCATCGGCGGCTATTCGAAGGACTTCTCCGCCCGCGACCCGCTCGCGCACAGGACGATGTTCCAGGCGCTGAACGAGAACAACGACAAGAAGGGGACGGGCCTCGGCGTCTTCACGATCGACTTCACGAAGCTCCCCAAGCACCCGGAGGGCGTGGACATGAAGTTCGACGGCCTCGTGTTCGACGAGGGCTTTGCGAACTCCTACCACCAGACGAAGGGCAAGCCCGAGGGCTTCGACACCGGCATGTGGCTCGAGGGGCCGGCGATGAACAAGGAGAAGGACAAGTTCCCCTCCGCCAACCGCTACCTCGTCTACTCCGCCACGGCGAACCGCGCCACGGGCAAGATCTCGTTCAGGAACTGCGCGTTCGTCAACTCCGGCAACATGGCGTTCAACGTCAACTGGTACAAGGGCGAGGTCGTCGTCGAGAACTGCGTGTTCTGCAACAACCGCATGATCGGCGCGCAGGTGCTCTGCTCGTCGAAGATACCCGAGGACGGGCCCAACAGGCCGAAGGCCGGCTGGAAGCCCGAGGTCGAGTGGAAGTTCGCGAACAACACCGTGCTCTTCACCTGGAGCCGCCTCAACGACCTCGCCGACATGGGCTTCGGCGTGCGCGTGAACACGGGGGTGAAGTCCGTCATCAAGGACAACGTCATCGGCCTCAACGTCCTTACCGGCTTCGACAACACGAAGGGCTCCTCGAAGGAGAAGTTCACCGAGCTTGACGGCAACGTCTTCTTCCTGAACCGCGAGAGCGACGTGCAGATGACGGTCTCGCCCTCGATCGCGAAGGTGCGCGTCGACGGCTTCGAGGACCTCGAGGGCACCGACGGCATCGAGTCCATCGAGGACAACGAGGACCTCAAGGACCCCTCCGTCTTCAAGGGCCGCATCAACGCGCAGTACCTGAACGCGTTCCTCTCGATGAAGTACTCCGAGTCGACGAAGCTCGACGAGGGCAAGTGCAACGGCCTTAGGAGCGTCCTCGGCCTCCCGCTGCAGGGCACTATCACCACGAAGTGCGACATGTTCTGCAACCGCTATCCGCTTGAGGACGCCCTGAAGCTCTTCGGCGCGATCGCCGGCAAGGGCGCGCAGGCGCCCGCCGCAAAGTAAACCCGCTTGTCAACACGCAAAAAAGGAGCAAGACAATGATGAAGAGACTGACATTCGCGGCGGTCGCCCTCGCGGCGGTCGCGGCGTTCGGAAGCGCGGGCAACCTGCGCTACTCCATAATGGTCAACAAGTTCGAGAACAAGGCCAACTGGCGCGGCCAGTGGGAGCTTGGCGATGCGTGGGGCACGATCCTCACCGACCAGCTCGTGCAGAGCGGCAAGTTCATCGTCCTCGGCGAGGCCGACATGCGCGGCGCGGCGATTGCCGAGCAGGACCTTGCGGCTTCCGGCAGGGTGGCCGGCGGCAAGAAGGCCCCGAAGATGGGCCGGATGACCGGCGCGCAGCTGCTCGTCAAGGGCGCGATCACGCACGTGCAGGAGACGAAGGGCGGCAGCGGCGGATTCGGCTTCAAGGGCATCTCGCTTGGCGGCAGCGGCGGCAGCGCCGAGATCAATGTCACCATCTACATCGTCGACTCGACGACCGGCCAGGTGAAGGCGTCGAAGAGCGTCGTCGGCAACAGCGGCAAGAAGGGCCTCAGCCTCGGCTACCACGGCTCCGCGCTTGGCGGGCTTACCGGCGACCTTGGCGGCTTCCAGAAGGACAACATGGGCAAGGCCACCACCGACGCGGTGAACCAGGCGGTCGAGTTCCTGATTGCGCAGCTCGACTCCATTCCGTGGCAGGGCTCCGTCTCGCTCGCAAGCGACTCGAAGCTCATCGTCAACCGCGGCACCCGCGAGGGAGTGTCGGTCGGCATGAAGTTCGACGTCGGCAAGGTGCAGGAGATCGTCGACGAGGACACCGGCGAGACGCTTGACGTCGAGATGACGAAGCTCGGCACCGTCACCGTCACCGAGGTGAAGGAGAAGCTCTGCTACACGACTCCCCTCGCGGGGGCCGAGAAGGGCATGGGGGTACAGCCCGCGAAATGACGGAGGTCGATGCCTCCAGGTCGTCCGTCGAGGACTGCATCGCGGCGCTTGCGCGCGGCGAGATAGTCCTCGTCACGGACGACGCCGACCGCGAGAACGAGGGAGACTGCATCTGCGCGGCCTCCTTCGCCACTCCGGAAAACGTGAACTTCATGGCGAAGTTCGCGCGCGGCCTCATCTGCATGCCGATGAGTTCCGCCATGTGCCGCAGGCTCGACCTGCCGCAGATGGTCGAGCGCAACACCGAGAGCCGCCAGACGGCGTTCACGGTTTCGATTGACTCGGTCGAGACCACTACCGGCATATCCGCCGCGGAAAGGTCGGTTACCGCCCTTGCGACGGTGAAGAAGGGCGTTCGCCCGGAGGACTTCCGCAGGCCGGGCCACATGTTCCCGCTTGAGGCGCGTGAAGGCGGCGTGCTGCGGCGCGCAGGGCACACCGAGGCCACTGTCGACCTCTGCCGCCTTGCCGGGCTCGAGGAAGCGGGCCTCTGCTGCGAGATAATGAAGGACGACGGCACGATGGCGAGGATGGCCGACATCGAGGAGTTTGCCGCGAGGCACGGCCTCAAGATGACGACAATAGCCGACATCATCGAGTACCGCCGCCGCAGGGAGGCCCTTGTGGAGAAGGTCGAGGAAGTCGACATGCCGACTCGCCACGGGCATTTCAGGCTCAGCATGTACAAGAGCCGCGTCACCGGGCTTGAGCACCTTGCGCTCGTGAAGGGCAAGGTGGACGACGGCGAGCCCGTCCTCGTGCGCGTGCATTCCGAGTGCTTTACGGGCGACGTCCTCGGGTCAGAGAGGTGCGACTGCGGGCCGCAGCTCCACACTGCGATGGAGATGGTGGAGCGGGAGGGGCGAGGAGTCGTCCTCTACATGCGCCAGGAAGGGCGCGGCATCGGGCTTGAGCAGAAGCTGCACGCCTACAGGAAGCAGGAAGAGGGCCTCGACACGGTCGAGGCGAACGTCGCGCTCGGCTTTCCGCCGGACCTGCGCGACTACGGCGAGGGTGCGCAGATCCTCGTGGATCTCGGCATAAGGCGCCTGAGGCTCATGACGAACAACCCATGCAAGATCGCGGGGCTCGAGGGCTATGGGCTCGAGATAGCCGAGCGCGTGCCCGTCGTCATCCCGCCGAACGAGTTCGACAGGCGCTATCTCGACACGAAGCGCGAGAAGATGGGGCACCTCATATAGACCATGAAGACGCCGCCAGACAAGAAGATAGCGTTTACGTTCATGTCGCCGCCCGCGAACGACCGCAGGGAGTGTTGGCAGGCCGTAGTCGAGTTCCCGGCGGGGTCCGGGCCCGATTCGGCGCTTCCGATACGGGTTCTCGACGGCGACGGCGTCCCCGTTGAGGCGGGCGTAATGCTCTTTGCCGGGTGCAGGCTCAAGGTCGCGAACGGCGCGACCTCGATCCGCTACGCAGACTTCGTGCACGGCAAGCACGACCCCGAGCTCTGGCTGCGGCGAAAGGGGCTCCCGGACAAGCCGGCGTACCTTACGTTCGCATGAAGGAAACGGAAGAGACTGCCGCCGAGAGGGAATGGGCAACGGCTCTCGGGCGCGGCGAAGACGCGGCGTGGAAGCGCGTCTGGGAGAACGTCATCGTGCCCGAGACGCGCCTGCCGAAGTCGAGAGACCTCATGAACCGCTATTCGATCACGGACGGCGACCTCATGGGAATGCTCTTCGACGAGATGGTCGGGCGCGGCAAGATATCGCTCTACCGCGGCGAGGGGAGCCTTGCGGGATGGCTCAGGAAGTACGTCAGGGGCTTCATAACGGCCGCGAACCCCGCCAAGCACGGGGAGATATCGATAAACGCGCCGGCCGGAGACGAGGAAGGCCAAAAGGACATCGACATCCCGACGCAGGACCGCGCGGCGTATATGCGCGAGATATGGAACATAACGCACAAGTGCTTCGTCAAGCTCTGGAACGAAGACCCCGAAAGGGCGTATGTGCATCTTCTGAAGACCAGGTTCTTCTTCACGAGCGAGGAAGTGAAGGACTTTCTCGACATGTCTTCCACCGCGAACGTCGACCAGATTTTCTCGCGGAACATAAAATTCATGAGGGCCGCATGGCCCAAGGAGAAATAGGAGCGCACATGGACAGTCTTGACACGGGCAGGCATTTCCTGAGGCAGTGGATAGAGGCGGACGTCGCCTCGGGCAGGACGGGCGGCAAGGTCGTAACGCGCTTTCCGCCGGAACCGAACGGCTTTCTGCACATCGGCCACGCGAAGGCCGTCTGCATCGACTTCGGCATGGCGGCGGCGTTCGGAGGGGAGTGCCATCTGCGCCTCGACGACACGAACCCCGCCAAGGAGAGCGACGAGTACGCCGAGAACATAAAGAAGGACATCCGCTGGCTCGGCTTCGAGTGGAGCGGCGAAGGCGACGGCAAGGAGCGCGGGTTCTACAACGCCTCGAACATGTTCGAGAAGATGTACGAGATAGCCGAGAACCTCGTCAAGGCGGGGCAGGCGTACTGCTGCAACCTCACGCAGGAGGAGTGGAAGGAGTACCGCGGCGTTCCCGAGCGGCCCGGGCGGCCCTCTCCCTCGCGCGACACGACGCCCGAGCGCAACCTGCAGATCTTCCGCGAAATGCGCGACGGCAAGTACGGCGACGGGGAATGGTGCCTCAGGGCGAAGATCGACATGGCCTCGCCGAACATCCATTTCCGCGATCCCGTCCTCTACCGCATCCGCCACGTGCCGCACTACCATCTCGGCGACCGTTGGTGCATCTACCCGATGTACGACTTCGCGCACCCGATCGAGGACGCGCTCGAGGGCGTCACGCACTCCATGTGCACTCTTGAGTTCGAGGTGCACCGCCCGCTCTACGACTGGGTCGTCGACCGCCTCGACGAAATGGGGCTTCTCGTGGAGCGCGGCGGCGTGAAGATACGCCCGCAGCAGCGCGAGTTCGCGCGCCTCAACATTACCCGCACGGTGATGTCGAAGCGGCTCCTCCTGCAGCTTGTCGAGGAAGGGCGCGTATCCGGCTGGGACGACCCGAGGATGCCGACAGTCTGCGGCATGAGGCGGCGCGGCTACACGCCAGGGGCGATCCGCGAATTCTGCGAGCGCGTCGGCGTGACGAAGGTCGAGAGCCAGTCGGACCCCGCGCTTCTCGAATGGTGCGTAAGGGAGGAGCTCAACAAGACGGCGACGCGCAGGATGGCGGTCGTCGACCCCGTCAAGGTCGTCATTGACAACTGGGGAGCGGGGAACGGGGAACGGGAAGCCCGTGAAGTCGAATTGCCCAACAACCCGCTTGACGAGGGCGCGGGAACGAGAAAGATCCCGTTCGGCGGCGAGATATGGATCGACCGCTCTGACTTCATGGAAGTTCCCGAGAAGAAGTTCTTCCGCATGGCCCCCGGGCAGGAAGTCCGGCTTCGCGGTGCCTGCATCTTCAAGTGCACGGGCTGCGTCAAGGACGAGTCGGGCAGGGTCGTCGAAATCCACGGCACGTGGGACGAGCGGTCGTGGGGCGGGAATGCCGCCGACGGCCGCAAGGTGAAGGGCACGATCCACTGGGTCGACTGCGCGACGGGCATAGGCGCCGAGTTCAGGCTCTACGAGGGGCTTTTCACCGAAGAGGACCCGCTGAAGGAAGGCACCGAGGCGTTCGTGAAGTTCATAAACCCCGATTCGCTCAAGGTTGCCCGCGGCTTTGTCGAGCCGGCGCTTGCAGGATGCGCGGGCGGCGAGCGCTTCCAGTTCGAGCGCACGGGGTATTTCGTCGCAGACGAGCGCGACCATTCGGCCGGAAACCCCGTCTTCAACCGCACCGTCACGCTCAAGGACTCCTACCGCCCGGGCGGGGCGGCGTAGGAAATCGGCGGCGATTTGATTTTTATGCGTATCATTTGATATACTACGCGGAAATCCCGCATACGGGAACAAAGTTCAAGGAGTAAATCATGGTCAGTTACAAGAAGCTCGGTCTCGTGAACACCAAGAAGATGTTCGCCAAGGCCGTCAAGGGCGGTTACGCAATTCCGGCATTCAATTTCAACACGATGGAGCAGATGCAGGCCATCGTCCAGGCTGCGGTCGAGACGAAGAGCCCCGTCATCATGCAGGTCTCGAAGGGCGCGCGCAAGTACGCGAACCCCACCATCCTGCGCTACATGGCCGAAGGCGCCGTCAAGTACGCCAAGGAGCTCGGCTGCAAGAACCCGCAGATCGTCCTCCACCTCGACCACGGCGACAGCTACGAGACGTGCAAGAGCTGCATCGACTCGGGCTTCAGCTCGGTGATGATCGACGGGAGCTCCCTCCCCTTCAAGGAGAACATCAAGCTTACGAAGAAGGTTGTCGCGTACGCCCACAAGCACGACGTCACGGTCGAGGCGGAGCTCGGCGTCCTCGCCGGCGTCGAGGACGAGGTGAGCGCGGCGGAGAGCCACTACACGAAGCCCGAGGAAGTCGTAGAGTTCGCCACCAAGACGGGCTGCGACTCGCTCGCCATATCCATCGGCACGAGCCACGGCGCCTACAAGTTCACGGCCGCCCAGTGCACGCGCGACCCGAAGACCGGCAAGCTCGTCCCGCCGCCCCTGGCGTTCGACGTCCTCAAGGCGATCGAGAAGAAGCTCCCCGGCTTCCCCATCGTCCTCCACCTCGACCACGGCGACAGTTTCGAGACGTGCAAGAGCTGCATCGACTCCGGTTTCTCGTCCGTCATGAGCGACGGTTCGTCGCTTCCCTTCAAGGAGAACATCAAGCTGACGAAGAAGGTCGTCAACTACGCGCACAAGCATGACGTTA
>JAEEGL010984436.1_pt1 | contig 60118 bp, 49 predicted proteins | sample 9134231 | NCBI WGS metagenome assembly JAEEGL01 (sample SAMN16246548, study PRJNA631951) | gut metagenome | biome: gut microbiome; feature: rumen; material: fiber-attached | host: Bos | place: Iran: Karaj | collected 2018-10
AACTAAAATATTATAATCTTTTGATTTAACCGCTTGAATGATTTCATCTACCGCTTTAAAACTTTTAGCAGTCTTTACTTGTTTATTCATAATAACATCATCTAAAGTGTCACTAGGAATACTATATAAGTGATTATATTTGATATTCTTTTGATAAATATTAGCTTTTATAATGTATTCTTTGGCTAAAAGTCCAACATTTTTATGTTCATATCCTTCATTAACATAATCAATAACAAAATCACTCATCTTTAATACTTTTACTGATAAAGAATCAAAATATTCAGTTCCATATTCTATAATTGAATTATTAACAACAAGAATTAAAGAAACACCTAATTCAATTAGTTTTTCGGTATTCTTCTTTATTAGGCTTAAAATTTCTTTTTCTTCTTTTCCTTCATAAGGATAATTTTCTGGATCATTTAGATAGATGAATCTTGCATAAGGATAATCTTTAGTTAGTTTACTAAAGATATTAATTCCTTCAAATCCACCATCTAAAACTCCTATTAGTTTTTTATTATTCATAACAATCACCTAATCTTAATGATATTAACTCCATCATAAGGATGAGTAAACCATTTAGTCTTATCATAGAAATTATCTTGCATTTTAGTAAGTGAAATACTTACTTTTCCTGCTTCTTTCTTATCATTCAAAAGATTTCTCTTTTCAAGTTCTTCTTTTAACTTCATTCCGGTTGGATAAGCACATTCTAATATTTCAGCATCGGGGAAAATTGATTTAAATTCTTTTTCATATAAACCAAAATGTGTACATCCACAAACTATTACATCAACCTTTTCACCTTTGATATCTTTAAATTTATCATTAACTAAGGCAAAAGATTCTTTAGTATTGATCACATTATTCTCAATTGCGTCCACAAAGTCACTACATTTAAGGAAATATTGATGACTATTATTATCTTTAATATTTGGCATAATATAGTTTTGATATTCATTTGAATCAATTGTGACATTGGTAGCACAAACTAAAATATTATTAGAAATATTAAGAGCGTATTTTGCGGTAGGTTCAATTACCCCAATCACTGGAATATCGATTTCATCTTTCAAGTGATGGCTATTCGCTGTAGCTGTGTTACAGGCGATAACGATTGCTTTAACGGGATAATTATATAAATAACTTGAAACATTAGAAACAATCTTCTTTAGTTCTTCTTTTGATTTCGTTCCATAAGGTAAATTGATTGTATCGCCAACATAAACGAAATCTTCATGAGGGAACATCTCGATAAGACGTTTTAAGACAGTTAGTCCCCCAATTCCCGAATCAAATACACCAATTGGTAATTTTTTATCATTGTTTCTTGAATTTAATGCCATAATAATCATTCTTCTTTCTTTTTTATTAAAATATGTTATTTTCCATCATTTAAAAGATAATCTCCTCAAAAAACGGTTTTTTGCCTCATTTTTGGTGGATTTATCTAAAAATAAGGCTATTTTACCCTATTTTTCCATTTTTCTATCTAAAAATGAATAAAATGTAAAAAAAGGACAATCTTCTTTTATAGAATGATTATACTCTAAAAGTCGTTTTTTTTCAATTCTTTTTCCATTGATTTTTACAATATTTTTATGTATAATAACTATGATTAGAAAGGATTGTTTAGATGAATATTAAAATAAATGAAGAAATAAAAAATGCAATAAAAAATAACATTCCAGTTGTTGCATTAGAAAGTACTATCATTTCTCATGGTATGCCTTATCCTGAAAATAAAGAAACAGCCATCATGTGTGAAAAAACAGTTCGAGAAAATGGGGCAATCCCCGCTACTATTGCCATTCTTGATGGTGTTATTACTATTGGTTTAACTCATGATGAAATTGATTATCTAGGCAAAAGTGGGCCAAAGGCCTTAAAAGTTTCGACAAGAGACATTCCTTATTGTGTAAGTAAGAAATTAACTGGTGCTACTACTGTTTCCGCAACATCAAGAATTGCGCAAATGGCAGGAATTAAAGTATTTGCGACTGGTGGCATTGGGGGAGTTCACCGCGGAGCTCAAGAAACATTCGATATTTCCGCTGATTTAGATGAACTAAGTGAGACAAATATCGCTGTTATTTGTGCTGGTGCCAAATCAATTCTTGACCTTGGCCTAACTATGGAATATCTCGAGACAAAAAGAGTGGAAGTAATTGGCTATAAAACAAAAACACTTCCGGCCTTTTATACTAAAGAAAGTGATTATTTTGTTAATCATGAACTTGATACTCCAAAAGAAATTGCATCTCTCCTCAAAACAAAATGGGATTTAGGCTTAACTGGAGGAGTGTTAATCGCTAATCCAATTCCTGATGAATATAGTATGGATAAAAAAATAATCGATAAAGCAATCGATGAAGCGATAAAAGAAATGAATAAATTAGGAATTATTGGTAATAAAACAACTCCTTATTTACTTGCAAAAATTAAAGATATCACTGGAGGCAGTAGTCTCAAGAGTAATATCGCCTTAGTATTCAATAACTGTAAGCTCGCAAGTCAAATTGCGAAAGAATTATCAATATTAAATAAAGACTGAGTATATTATACCCAGTCTTTTTTTGTAATATCTTCAATTATTGCTTCATAAGTAATGACACATGCAAATTTACGAGGTTCGGTATAATCAACACTAAGATTTACTGAACCCCAGATCATTTCCGCATAATCTGGAAAATCGATAAATGGATTTCTGTTTCCTTGAATCTTATAACATTCTTCATTACGATGTGTTTCTAGATTATCAACAGGATCCAAAGCATTCCATTCTAGTAACATCTTCATACTCGATGCTACGTTCGTGATTGGATAACTATCTGACTCTTGATAACGCGTTAATAAATAGAATACAATTCTTGCAATATCCCCTTTAACTTCATCGGTTGGACCATAGGTGGTTGATGTAGTCGTATTGGCGTATGCTTTATTACCTCTTGATGAGTTAATTGATGGATTAGTTGGACGTAAGTGATGAATATCACTTCCCGCCTCCTCATATTCAAACCAACTCTTACTACGTGGCCAAACATGCTCACGGTTCCATGTTTTTCCGCTATCCCATTTACCACTAACACTTACTCTGGAATAGAAAAGAATGATATTACCAGGTTTATTAGGGTCAGCATCAGTTCTTACAGTATATGTTTTTATTTCATCATAAGTTGTAGTATGAGTTTGAGTTCTCTTAGTAAGTGATCTTAAAGCAAGCTTTAGATTATTACCACGTAAACTATCACTTATTTCTTGATAATAAGCCATATCATTAGTCTTTACATGAGTATTAACTAATAGTTCCACATTATATGGACCATATTCAATTTCATCAAGCGTAATATAGAATGTTAGAGTGACTTTGGTATTTTCAATATCAGCACCAACTACACCAGTAGCACTTAAAACATCTTCATTACTTGTTTCATAACGAACTACTGCTCCATACATTGATGTCATCAAAAGATCGATATTTTCTTTAATAGTATCATTACCAAATGAATTATAAATATCCATTTCGATATCGCCTAACTTTTGTTCAACATCAGTATTAATCACAAATGTATTAACAACAAGATCCATTGGATAAGGACCATATTCAGTTCCATTAATGCTTATATAAAATGATAAACAAACATTACCTTTATTAATATTTTCTCCAACAACACCAGTTGATGATAGAATACTTTCATCACTTGATTCATAACGAATAACTGAATCATACAATGATGAAGTTATTAAATTAACATTTTTAGTAACTAGATTATTACTAAATAATGAATATACTTCCATTTCAATTTCAAAAAGCTTTTGATCAATAGAAGTATCATCTTTTTTAGCTTTAACTAATATATTTACATCTTGAACTTTATATTCTTTGCCATCAAGCGTGACATAGATTGATAAAACAACTTCTTCATCTACTTCTTTTTTAATTTTACCATCATTATCTAGGACATCTGGTTTATTACTAACATAACGAACAGTAGAATTATATAAAGATTCCTTTTTAAAAGTTAAATCAACTTTCGTTTCGGTTGGAATGGAAGTAATTAAATCATTTTTGATTTCTTCGAGGTTCTCTTCAACACTCTTTCCTTTTCTTACAACAATGATTGTGGAAGCAATTTCTTTATAACTATCATCGTTATTACTTAATTTAAAAGTAACTTGAATAGTTACAAATGTATCAATACTTGGATAATGAATAACACCATCATTACTAATTACATTTTCTAGATCAGACTTATATTCAATAATAATATCTCTAACAACTGTTGGAAAAGAAATCGATGTTCCATCCTCTTCTTTTAGTTCAAGCGGCATATTATTCATTATTTCATTTTTTACTTCTATTAGTAGTTCAATCTTTTTATTTTCTTCATTATTGTTTTCTTTGCCACAACAAATTAAACAAAAAGATAAAAATAAAACAAGAAAAACGAAAACTAATTTTATTTTTTTAGTAGTCATAAAAAGCCCTCTTTTTGCATATTATATCAAATAATAAGAGAAAATAAAAGAAGATAGACAAAAAGATTTTAATAATGAAGTTTCGATATAGAAATAATTATAAAAATATGATATAATTATTACATTAAATGGAGATATAAATATGAAAGTACTTGGTTTAATATTAGAACTAAATCCACCACACAATGGACATAAATATTTTATCGATAAGGCGAAAGAACTCGTTAAACCAGATTTGGTTGTGGCAGTTATTAGCACTAATTTTTCAATGCGTGGGGATATTTCAGTTATCAATAAATTCGATAAGACTCGTCTATGCCTTGATTTAGGTATTGATATAGTTTTAGAGCTCCCTTATACTGCCTGCGTTGCCTCAGCTGACTATTTTTGCAGCAATGCGGTAAAGATGCTTGATGCATTTGGAGTTACAGATATCGCATTTGGAGCTGAACTTGATGATATCGAAGCTTTAAGAACATTAAAGGATTATTATAATTCTCCAAAATTCAATGAAGCAATCGAAACTTATCTTGAAGCCGGCTTTTCATATTCAAATGCCTGCAATAAAGCTCTATTATCACTTACTAAAGATCTAAATTTGATTGAAAACTTTAGTATGCCTAATAACACTCTTGCCATTCAGTATATTAATGCGATAGATAAAATCAATGAAGAAGCCAAGAATAAAATTAATATCACATTAGTAAAACGAATTGATAATAATTATTTTGATGAAGAAGCAACATCAAATATCGCTTCCGCAACCGCTATTCGTAAACTAATGATGGAAAACCGTGATTATAGTAAATATATTATCGATAATGGATTAGAATATATCGACCTTCGTGAAGCTTATTTACGTCTATTTACGATTATCAAATCAACATTTATTCTTAAAAAAGATATTTATGATGTTCATAACTATTTAGGAATTAAAGAAGGAATCGAAAATCGTATTGATAATGTTTGTGATATTTCCACTTCTTATGATGAATTAGTTGAAAACTCATGCACAAAACGTTATACACCTAATTACATTCGTCGTCTTCTTCTTCACATTATTCTAAAAGTTCCTCAAATCGAACAAACAGTTGAGAACTACCGCGTTCTTGGTTTCAATAAGAAAGGTGAAGAACATATTAAAGAACTTGATAAAGAAGTTAAAAGTAAAATTATTACTGGCTTTAAATCACTTCTAACAAGTGAAAGTGCAATTGAACTAAAAGCCACTAAACTATATGGACTATTATCTGGTAATGAGAAACTTTATTTAGAAGAATATCAAATACCAATTAAAAAATAGGTGATTATTATGCATAAAGAATATACAACTCAAGAAATACGCGAGAAAATAGAAAATATTATCGATCCCGCTAGTAACCGTACTTTAAAAGAACAAAACTCGATTAAACATTTAGGCGTTGATCCCGATAAAGATTTAGTAATCTTAATCGTAGTTCTTACTAAAGCTGGTGGCAAAGAGGAAGAAAAAGTTAAACGAGAACTAGCGAAGAGAATTAAACTCGAAATGGGATTTACAGGAATTAAGATTCAATTTGAAGAGAAACGAGTTATCGAAAGTATCGTCAAAAAGAATGTGAAATTCATTCTTATCGAAAGTGGTAAAGGTGGAGTTGGTAAATCAACAGTAGCGGGAAACATCGCTTATGCCCTTAAGAGAATGGGCAAAAAGGTTGGAATCATTGATGCTGATATTTATGGATCATCAATGCCACAAATCTTAGAGATGGAACATGCCTATCCAATGGCTGATGAAAGTGGAAAAATAATCCCTCTTCATGCTTTTGGAATGGAAGTAATTTCTACTGAATTCTTTGCGGAAGAAGGTAAACCAGTTATCTGGCGAGGCGCAATGTTGAATTCGATGATGAGTAACTTCTTCTACGATGTCATTTGGGATCCTGAAACTGAATATATGATTCTTGACTGTCCTCCAGGAACCGGAGATGTCGCTCTTGATTTACGTACAATCGTTCCAAACGCTTTAGCATTAATCGTAACTACTCCTCACAAAGCCGCAAGCCATGTCGCAATTAAAGCTGGTTATGCCTCAAATACTTTAAATCATAAAGTAATTGGTGTAATTGAAAATATGTCTTATTTTAAAAATCCCGCCAATGGCAATAAAGAATTTATTTTTGGTGCTGGCGGTGGCGAAGAAGTTGCCAAGAAACTTGATACCGAACTAATCGCTCAAATTCCAATTAATCAACCAATTCACCACTCATCATTATTTGAAAGTGATGAAGAAATTGGAAAGATTTATGACGATATCGCCACAATTCTTACTTATAATGAATAAAAAAAATGACACATTACGTGTCATTTTTTATTACGCTAATTGTTTTTTATTGATATATAATCTATCATCAGCTTCTTTGATGTATGTTTCAGCGTTTATAGTCGCATCTGAACAACGCACACATCCGAAAGCGACAGTTATATCGTATGATTTCTTTAATAGGATGCATTTAGCTTTAACTAAATCATCGATTTTACGAATTACTTCATATTCATCATAATTTACATTATTATCTTTTATCAAGATAATGAATTCATCTCCACCATAACGAGCTGAGAAACCAAAGATTTTATCAACCACTTCTTTTATTGATTCAGCGAGCATCATTAAGGCATTGTCTCCTTCTAGATGTCCATAATTATCATTAATTTCTTTAAAGCGATTAATATCACAAATATATAAATATAAAGGTGTTTCATCAGAAATACTAGGAATTTGTGATGATAAATATTCTAACGCACGACGACGATTGTTTAGTCCCGTTAAAGCATCAGTATTGATAGATGTTTGTTGGAAAGCAATGAATAGTGAGAATAAAACCATGAAGATAGCCATTGGGATGATAGTTAATCCATCAAAAGCATCATCAAAGATAATCCAAACTACTAAGAACACAACTACAGCGGAAATTGTTAGACAATTCTTTTTAGCTTGTGGCGATTTAGATCTAAACAATTCAACGATTGAAGATATCAAAATAATCGCAAAATAGATAGCACTACAAAAAACTAAGATGTGGTAATAAGGTCCTTGACAGATCTTAATATTTTCATCAATATAGAAAATAGCACCCGTAAACATTGATATTATTAATATAATGAAAACAACTAAAAATGGTAAGAAACCAAAGAACTCATATAATGGTTTATTCGTATTAGAATAACCAAAATAAATCATCGAGAACTTATAAAAACAAAAACAGTTAAGTAGAGCTGTACTTAAGGACACAAAACAAACAAGAGTAAATAACCATTTTGGTAATGAAATGATGTCAAACTCTTGAGTAGTCCATAAAGTATTAGCGATTAAATATAATTCAAAGACGATTATAAATGTTTTAAAAACCGAATATTGTTTTTTCTTCATTAAGTCAGGAGTCGTTTTTATGAAAAGATACCCTCCCATACAAAATAGAAATAGATTAAATATAAAATAAACGCCTAAAATATCTAAGTTAACTTCAGCGATAAAATTCATCATAACGAAAATCCCCAATCATACAGTATATTATTTTAACATAAATAACTACCCTTAGTCAATTTAAAATATCATTATTTATCAATTTTTTCCTAATTGCATACTAATAAACACTAAAAATAATAAAAGACTAGTTTTAAAAATTTAAAACTAGTCTAATATTTTACTTAATTTGAACGATGATTTTACCACTTTTTGTCGTGATTTCACATATTTTACCACTACGATGAGGAACATCTACATTACCAGAACTTGACTTTGCATAGATTGTCCAATCAGTATAAAAATAACCAATTACTTTTCCTGATGATAAATCGATACTAATCTTTTCCGCATCGATATCATCAAAATCAACATCCCCAGTTGATTGTTCAATTGTCATTATTCCTGTGCATTCTACTTTCTTCATTGATAAATCGCCAGTTGAACTATCAATTTCAAGTTTATTACATTTCACATTTTCAAGATTCTTACGGCCAGTTGTAGAAATGAGGTTAATATCGCCTGTTACTGTGATATTTTTAAGATTAGTTCTACCAGTTGATAAATCAACTTTTAGTGATGATAAAGAGCTATTTTCAATTTTGATATCACCAGTTGATAATTTAACATCAACGTCATCAGCTTTATTCATGTATAGATTGATATCACCAGTTGATCCTTTGATATTTAAAGATCCAACGGTAAATTCTTTATTAATCAAAATATCACCAGTTGCGATTTCAATTTTCACATCACCTAAAGTGTTTTTATTTAGATAAATCTTCATCTTCATATCAACAAAACTAAAGAAACGATCATAAAACTTTCTTTCATCGATAGTTTTGATATAAAGAGTTCCTTCTTTTACTTGAACATCATAACTGATTTTATCAGTTTCAATAGTTTCAACTCTTTCACTTTCATCACCATTTTCAAAATAGATGATTTCTAAATCGGATGTATCAACATCAATATTTATATTTGTGACTTCTTCTGTTATGTCATAAGTTCTTTTTACGTTATATTTTTCATCTTTAGATATTTTTATCGATCCAAATACTATTAAACAAACCCCACCGATAAAAATAAGTAAAGAGATTATTATCAATAATTTCTTCATATTATTCTCGACCTCCTTTTACAAAACAGCCTTTTACCTTTAATAAAATATTTTTAGTCAATTTTAAAGTAGCTTTCGTAACAAGCACAAGTAAGTGATAAGTTAATACACTTCCACCAAAGCCTGTCAGAATGATTCCAATCCAAAGGATTTGGAAATCTCCTTGTGACGCTCCCGCAATCATCATAAAGATACCCCAAATAGCAGCCGTAATCATCGAAATGAATACTGACATTCCAACAATAACGCCAACCCAGATTAAAATATATCCAACCAAAACTAAGACTAAGAATGTAATAAATAATGGAAACCATAGAGGAAATCCCAAAATCAAGAAAAGAATTTCAAGAGCGCTTTTCTTTCTCTTTGGTTTAATTCTTTCTTTAACCAAATTTCCAAGGGGAATTTCTTTTAGAACATCTTTTAATACATCATCTGGTTCCCCAATTTCAATTATGATTTCATCCATTGATTTACCTTCTTCTAGGCGATCATCAATGCTTTCTTCATAAAAAGAAAGCCATTCTTCCTTTTCTTTATTTGGTAAACCACTGAACTTCTTCTCTAATTCTTTCATATATCTCTCTTTAGTCATTTTTATGTCCTCCTTCAATGAAAGAATACAATTCCATTATTTCTTTCCATTCTCTCTTAAAATCTTCAATCCGATTAATACCTTTTTCTGTAATATGATAATACTTTCGCAGTCTTCCATCATGTTCAACTGTCCTAACCAAAATCATTTTAGCTTCTTCTAGTCTTTTTAAGATTGTATAAAGAGTTGATTCCGATAATTCGATAATCGGTTTAACGTCTTTAATGATCTTATAACCATATGAATCTTCATATCTAATAGCCGCTAAAACACAAACATCTAATACTCCTCTTTTTAATTGTGCATCCATATACTACCTCTCACGATATACATCATATCACGAGGTATATGTTTTGTCAATACTTTTTTTAAAAAAATATTAAAAAGGTTGTCTTTTGACAACCATTTTTATTTATTATCAATCCAAATACGAACATGTTCATCATCTTTATCAGTCAAAACGCCACCATTAGATAATGCGACTCTTTGACTTCTAATGTTATTAACATTCGCTGTTACTAGTACTTTATCAATCCCTATTTTCTTCGCTTCGATTAGAAGTAATCTTAAGATTTCTTTACCATAACCTTTACTACGATAATTTGGAGAAATTGTATAACCAATGTGTCCACCAACTTTTCGTAAACTATCCGTTAAAAAAGTTCTGACACTTCCGGAACCAACAGGAACTCCATCAACATATAGAAAATAAGTTATTTGGGGAACGCGCCAACCATCAACTAATCCTACTTGAAGTGAATCATTATGTTTCTTTATGAGCCACTCTTTATATTCTTCATAAGATAATCCATTAGCACTATTGTTATATCCATTTTCTAGCTTTGGAATATCTTGTAGCAATTGATAAACATCAATACCATCATCAACACTTAATCTTCTTAATTCGATCATTTTTAATACCGTTTCCTCATTTTATTTAGTTATCATTCGCGATAATTGCTTCTAGTTCTTTATATACCGGGTTACTTGCAATAAAATCATCATATACCTTATAGAAACTATTCTTGAAATCTTCATAACATACCCAATCTCTATTACGAGGGTTCTTTGGAGCATCTATAATCACTTTATCGAAATAGTCACCATATTTGATTTCTATTTCCATCGAATTAGCATCAAGATAAAGATCTTCAGTCGCAAAAACATTGTATGGCACTTTATCAATCTTTATAGCTCTTAATATTTGATAAATCGCTTTTAGTTCCTCTTTAGTTAAATTGATATATCCCCGTTCATAAGCATTCTTTCCGCCAAACACTCTTAGTTCACCAGATGAAGAACTGAAGTTGAATGTATCCGTAGTATCCATATAGAACGAAAATCCTTCCGGCATTTCTAATGGAAGATCACTTACTAAATCACTATATCTTGTTAGTTTATATGACATTACAATATGATTTTTTTCATCCACAATTTGAACCATATGAATATAGATATCCGATGTCTTGGTTCTCATTATATAGTAATAAGTATTTTCAACTACACAATAATAGTATAGTTTTGGAAACTCATAATTATCTTTCTCGACATAATCATCTTCAAAGAAACCTTCTTCTATCATCTTTGATCTCAGTTTCATCTTATCTGCGGACAGATATAATTTATTATTACGAATGGTGATGAAAATCTCATTCCATGGATTATATCCTTCTTCTTTATAACATAAAGTACCCACATACTCACCACTAATCAAATCGTATTCGGTTAATTCTTTATCTTTATGATCTTTCTTGCAAGATGATAGTACAAGAGACATCATAATGGCTATAATAATTATGGCTATTTTTTTCATATATTCTCCTCCTTCTATTAATAAAACAAATGAATACCGAAAATTCTTCCATTAAATTCATCACCTAAAAATACCATTTTAGGTCGATGATATAAAACTTTCACAACTCGTCTTGCTAATTTAAATGAGACTTTCTTTCGGCATCTTTCAATTTTCTCAAAATACGTTTCTGACATATTAACTCTCTTTTTTATCTATATTGAATATTCTAATAAATAATAAAACATTATTTAAAACTATTATGTAATTTTAAAAATTTAGTATCATTCATTTGTTCATTTGTAATATATTTTCCTTCTTTAAACAACGCATATGTAGTAATAGGAGTAGGGGCGTTTTGGGCGTCATCCTTTGTCTTTATATGAATTGCTTTGAATTGAATATCATTATCTATAGCAGTTTTTTCAACAATTGGAACATATTTTCCATTAAATGGGCATTGACTAGTGTAATATAATACATATCCCTTATCATCAATATGGGGATGCTTTGCACATTCTTTAAATTGTGGTTTACTCTTATTACTACTAAAAGGTAAATACCAAAGTTCTATTCCATTATCAGCCTCATCAGCCACTTCAAATCCCTTATATTTTAGATATTTAGGATCAGCTAAAAACGGCAATTTCTTTTTTGAAGATAAAATACATAATCCAATTTTACCTTTTTCTTTCGAATCTTTGATACACGCTTCTAACAAATCATTTGAATATCCATGACCTTTAAATGATCCTGATACCCATAAACAATCTATATACATATAACCATTTGCATCAATTGGATTCCAGGCGCTTTCTGCAGGTAAGTATTCAATAAAGCACTTACCTCTTTCAACACTCTTCAAGAATACTAAACCATCATCAAATCTATCATATAGCCATGCTTTCTTAGAAGATACTTGAATATCATTATTATTAGATATAGCACAACAAATATGTTCTTTTTCAATATTTTCTTTTGTAACTTTTATATAATCCATTTATACTCCTTAACTGATTTTCTGATATTTATATTTTAATTTCACTTATCGCTTAGTAAGTAAGCAGATATTCTCAGTGTACTACAATCGAGTAAAAATATCAATATCGTTCGAGTAAAAAATATATTTTTAACCGAGAAAATATAAAATCATAAGTTATTTATTTCCAATCGAATCAGAGTTCTATTTATACAACATTAGATAGTTTGTCAACATCATTCCGAATGATTGGGAGAATTTATTCCGAAGGTTTTGGAATTGATTCATTTCGTTCATAAAATAAAAGTAATCTCTTACGTTATAGTCCATAATATTAATTTGCGTACTTTTAGATAAATGCTTATGCTTTAAAAAGTAATTGCAAGAAAAACATACACAATTTAAAAAGTAAATTAATAAAAAAAGTGCACAATTTAAAAAGTAAATTGCACACAATGATATATTCATCTATCATTCCTTAGTCAATAGATAGTTCTATTTATACAACATATACTCTCAAGTGGCGACCAATACTTCTGGTCAACTAGGCAAATCACAAAGAACATATTATTTCAAATAATACTTTACTTTAACTGTAGTAGATTTACCACTTGGTGGAGCTGAGATAACTTCATCGCCTGGTTCCATGCAGTCATACATTGCTGTACAAATACAAGGTGTTCTATTAGTTACACCTAAATCATTTTGAATATCATTACATAGAAGTGTAATAGATTCATCTCCTTCTTCTTTAGCTGTTGCTTTTGCAGCCATGATATAATCTCTAGCTTGTTGTGTTAATGATACTTTTCTTTCAAATCTTTGACTATTTGCAAATCTTCCTTGATGAGCAGCAGGATCTCTTGGATCAACATCACTAACTGATTGTCCTTTTTCCAACTTTTCAACTTTTTCTTCTAATGTTTTAATACGATCTAACAATTCTAAAATAATCTTTTCGTAATTCATTTTTTATCCTCCTTCATTTAAGTACACTTAAGTATAACATATGTATTTTTATATGTAAAGAGTTTTTTTAAAATATTTTTAAGTTTTTTTATGTTTTTATTAAGTATTTAAAAAAATAGCCATTAATTGGCTATTCTTTTCTTTCTATTCTTATAAAAATCAGATATTTCTTTTTCATATGATCTATCTTCTATTTTATTATATTTAATTAGTGCAGCTGTAATAATTCTACATCTTTCTTCTTTAGGATGAGAAACGAGCCCTTCTGAATCTCTTAATCCTAAAATATATAAAACTGACTTAATTGAATTAGAATTTGCTCCTAATCCATATTCTTTCTTTAAATACTTAATTACATCAACATATTTAGGAACGAATAATGGAGACCCCTTTGTCTTTATTCTATTTTCATACCTAGCTACCACTCTAGCTTTTGCTTCTTCCAATGAAGATTCAATTTCAGGTGTTATCATATTATAATGTCTCATAGCATCAATGATAGCATCCCACATTTCTGGTTTAATTTTATACTTTCTATTTGAGATGGCATCTTCTTTGAACATTCTTCTTTTGATTCCTAGTTCGATTTTAACTTCTCTTATGTGATGATTATATAGAGTCATGTTATACTTCTCTTTAATGTATTCGAAAATCAATTTGTTTCCAACAAAGTAATCACCACTATCTCTTTGAATATGTATAACTTTTGAAGGTAATAATTCAGGCTCTAAAGATATTTCGTTATCATTATTTCCAAAACTAACGGTTTTATCAATAGTACTAACTACTAGTTCATTTGTTAGTTTTATACTTTCATCAAGATTAATCTTATTTACAATATTAGCATCTTTGAAAACAGGGAAATTAAATTCTATAGAATCTAGTTGCATATAATTATCACCTGAATTGATTTTTGTTGGAACAATTTTCTTAATTAGAAGTTTCATCATATCTTTTCTTTCTGCTTCAGTCATACAACTGTATAAAGCAGAAAAATTATTTAATATCTTTATAATTGTATCTGCTGATACTAATTCTGAATTAAAAGCATCAATTTTAGTTTTAACACTTTCAATCAAATCTTCTATTTCATATATATTTTCATATATACTATCCAATCTAGAATTAAGATTTTTAAGAGTTCTTTCATAGTTTGGTTCATCATAGTCCATATTATCTATTTTGCTTTCAAGATTTGATTTATTGATTTTTAAACTCTTTAATTTCTTTTTATAGTTTTCTAGTTCATGTTGTAATGATTCATCGCTTTCACCTTTACTCAACTCTTTCTTCAAGCTTTCAATGAAATGATCATTAGCAAGTATACCATTTATTGCCTTTAAAACTAAGGTTTCAATCGTTATTGCATTATAAGGAACTGTGTAATCGCAACTCATATTTCTTGCATATCCATTTTTTGCGACTGAGCAACGATAACAATATCTTGTTTTTCTAGTTCCATCAGAAAACTTTGAAACATTTGCACAAATTGTCATCGGACTTCCGCAAACAGGACATTTTAATAATCCAGATAATGGGTGAATATGAACTTCTTTTGTGTTATTTGATCTAATTTGAATCTTAATTGCATTACGCTTTGCTTGAGCTTTATCCCATAATTCTTGACTAATAATAGGTTCATGAGCTCCTTTAGCCACAATTATATTATCTTTAACATAAACTCTCTTCATTTCTTTGGAGCCTTTTACTTTCATATTTTGTCTATGACCCCATTCAATCATTCCAACATATACTGAATTTGAGATCATTTTTCTTACAGCACTTTCTGCCCAGAAGTTTCCAGCAAGAGTATTTCCTCTTTCTTCTCGATAAACACCTTGTTGATTAAGATTAATTGATAAAGCTCTCATTGAAATGCCACTAGATACATAAGTTTCAAAAATCTTTCTAACAATCTTGGCTTCTTCTTCATTAATGACAAGTTTGCCATCAACTAGTTTATAACCATATGGAGCTTGACCACCATTCCATAGTCCTTGTCGAGCTTTTTCACGTCTACCATTCATCGTTTGTTCTAGAATGTTTTCACGTTCTATTTGAGCTACTGCTGATAATACTGAGATTAATAATCTTCCTGATGCTTGACTTGAATCAATTCCTTCATCAGTACAGATTAGATTAACTCCATAATCTTGAATTAATTCTAGGGAATTGAGTACATCAGCTGCATTTCTACCAAATCTTGATAATTTATAAACAACTACGTAATCAACCTTTAATCCTGATTTAATATCGTTGAGCATTCTTTTGAATGCTGGACGTCCTTCAATTGACTTTCCAGATTTACCAGCATCCTCATACTCACCAACAATTCTCATTTCTTCTCTATTTGCAAAATTAGTTAAGCAAGTTTTTTGGCCAGCTAGTGAAAAGCCATCTACTTGCATTTCTGTAGAAACACGCGAATATAGAACACACTTTTTACCTATTCTATCCATTTATTGCTTAACCTCCTTTCAAATAGTTTTATTCTTTATCTTTGGTTTCCTCTTCCTCTATTTTTGGTCCATACTTACGAATCAAGGAAGCCATAAGTTTCACAAAAGCATCATATGCAGTCTTTTCATCAATTGACATCACTGATGCATTATTATCTTTAATTGATTCATCCATGATTTCCTCCTATCTTATGAATATATCTCACAAGATAGGAAGAATGATTGTTACTTGTAATACTTATTTATATATAAGGTAAGTAATGCATCATATGCTTCATCATAATGATGATAGTCATAATCAAACCATTCTTTTAAGATGTATTTAGTAAATGCAAAAGCATCTACTTCTACACTCATACACATCAATTCATCAAGTGGTACAAGTCTTTGATTAATACTAAAGTCTTTCTTCCACTGTTCTAATAAATTAGATGGTGCAAACTTTAATGATTCATTCTTATGAGATATACAATATTTTTGGTGTAGATGTTTAATTTCGTGAATTAAACTCTTTCTTGCTTCTATCTCATCATGAACAAAATCATTAGATATTCCGATATAATCTAGATCGTTATAATATCTTGCATCTTCTTCCATTTCTTCAAAGAGAATTGGAACAGCGTCAATTCCTAAGAAATCACATAATTTAAAGCTTAGATCCATAAGTGGTGTTAAGGCTTCTTCCTCTGCCCACTTTTCTTCTCCAAAGCTTTCTATAAATTCCTTTTTGATTTCTTCATCGCTCTTTTCTACATAAGGATATTTTTCCTTAAGCCATTTGCGTAATTCTTCTTCGGTTTTAAACATTATATTAGCCTCCTTTTCGTATATTATCTACGATTACACATACATTATATCGTATATTATATACTATGTCAACAACTTTTTTCGAATATTTTATGCGAATTTATTGCTTTTTTTATCAAATTCATGATACAATATACGAAAGGTGATTATTATGGCTAATAGAACTGAACCAGTAGAAGGATACAAATTAATAATTTGTAATAAGATAGATGAATATCTAAAAAGTAATAAAGTCTCTAATAAAGAATTTGGTGAAATCTTTGGTGTAACTGAAGGTGCAGTTAGACGTTGGAGAACTGGAATTGGAGCTTTAGATATTAATCAAATAGTTAAGTTATGTGAATACTGGAAAATATCAATATATGAACTACTTGATATTAATGATCCATCTAATCTAACAGAAGTCGAAAAAGAACGTCTTAATAAGATTAGAGAGAATCCAGTACTTGCAGATATAATTGATAACTACTCTAGAAAATAGGCATTGCCTATTTTTTTATTTATGATGAGATTTATTTGTTATAAAAGTATTTACCAAAGAATTCTTCTGTTTCGTTATTTATTCCGGCTTCAGTTAAGAATTGCGATGGTTTTAGTTTAAACTGTTGTCCATTTACAAAATGGATCTGGCTACTATACAAGAACAAATTTTGTTTTGCTCTTGTCATTGCAACATAGAATACTCTTCTATCTTCTTCTAGATCTTTATTCTTTCTAGAGAATCCAGGAAGTATTCCATCATTGCACCCAACAATAAATACTGTGTTAAATTCAAGTCCTTTGGACTTGTGAATTGTCATTAAAGATACTCCATTTGGTTTTGTGGTATCTTTAACTTCTAACATTAAGTTATTAAAGAAATCTTTGACTTCTTCTTTAGTTAAGTCTTGTAACATGTCTTTTAATGTCATAAGCCTTGTATATTCAGCTTTTACATTTTGTGTTTCTTTTAAATACTTATTGTATTTAAGATGATGCAAAACTTGCATGAAGAATTCAACTGGTTCAAGTTCATCCATTAGTTTCTTTAATACAAGGTATCTTTCTCCTAAATCTTTAAATTTAGGATCCGTTTGTTTAGTTAAGAATGTAATGATATCTTCTTTTTGTTTATGATAATCATTCATTAGTTCATGTAATTCATAGAATTCAATATGAACTGTTTTATTATGAATGGCACTAAATGCTATTTCATTTCTTGGATTGAATAATAATCTATAGATATTAATGATATTTCTAATATCAGCGTATTCGAAGAATGCCATCGCACCATAAACTGTGTATGGTATTTTTTCTTTAGCTAGTATCTTTTCAATTGCATACATCTGACTGTTATTACGATATAAAACTGCCATATCTTCAAATGATTCTCCTTTTAGATTCATTTGTTTGATTCTAGTTGCTACTTCTATTGCTTCATCAGTTTGATTGATGAAATCTTTATAGATAACTCCTTGTATTGGTTCAATATGCGATACTAAATCTTTTTCTAACCTATCAACGTTATAAGATATTAATTTATTAGCAAGTTTTAGAATCTCTTTATTGCATCGATAGTTTTCATTTAAAATGATTATTTCATCGCATCTATCTTTGAAATCATTGAGTATTGCAATATCAGATGATCTAAAGGAATAGATTAATTGGTCTTCATCACCTACCATAAAGATATTTTCATATTCTTCTGATACTTTCTTTAATAGTTCATATTGAATAGAATTAGTATCTTGGCATTCATCAACTAAAACATATTGATATTGACAAGCATATTTAAAGTAATCTGGATCTGCTTCACAGAGCTTAAGGAATAATGGAACTAAATCATCAAAATCCATTATAGATGATTGTTTTAATCTTTCTTGATATTCTGTATATACTGCATTTAGTATTAATCTATCTTCACCTTTAATGTTATCAATCTTGATTCCATTCTTGATTTTTGATATAGCTGATACAAAAGGGATATTTGAATAATCTTTATTGTATTTAAATAATATCTCTTTGATGATTCTTGATTTATCATAGTCAGTTATTATTTCGGGCTCATATTGGAATCCTACTTTCATGTAGTTTCCAATTTCTTTTATTGCTCCATAACAATAACTATGAAACGTTCCAATGAATCCTCTACTTTCTCTACCTAATATTGAATAAAGTCTATTACGCATCTCTCGAGCTGCTTTATTAGTAAAAGTGAAAGCTATTATTTCATTTTCTGGTACACCTTTACTGATAAGATAAGCTATTCTATTTGTAAGCACTTTTGTTTTACCAGCACCAGCTCCACTCATGACTAAGACTTTAGATGATGCAGTTACTACTGCTTGTCTTTGTTTATCATTTAATGTATCTAAATCTAGGTTCATAATCTTGGTCCTTCCACATATTCAATAACATACTGTAAGATGTTATTTTGTTTTGTTTCTTTATAACGCTTGGCAATATATTCTAAAACATTATCAACTTTTAGTTTTCTATCTAGATATAGATCTATCTTTTCTCTATTATCAATTAGATAACCTGTGACAATTGTGTATAGTCCTGGAATAACTGGATTCTTAAATTTGTAATACATCCAGATATAAAAGTCAGTATTAGAAAGGTAACGTTCTTTCACTTATTACGCCTTCAAATTCTTTCTTTAGAATTTCTAGTTCTTTATCATCAATTGTTTTACAGGCTAATTGATCTAGATAGATATTAAGTTTCTGAAACCTCTTCTTTGAAAATGTTAAATTATCCATAACCATCTTCCTTACTTCAATATCAAATAAATTGTTATCTTTTCTTAGCTGATAGTATTTAATTACTAGCAGCATTACCATGTAAGGTAAGGCTTGTTCTAGATAAGCATCAAATGATGGAGGAAGTGGATTATCATCTTCAGGCTTTCTAAGTTCTCCTTTTTCTACGTTACGTAGAAATTCAAGCCATTTAGGATCTGTTTTTGCTTGATTCATATTATGTTGATTTAGATTTGTTTCTTCTTTAAAGTCGATAATCCTATATAACTGTTCAAAAGCAAAGGTTTGTAGTTTAGTCCCATAAAGTGGAATATCATCTTTTGCGTAAAGGGATGCTAGTTTATAAGCTACACGAGATGCATTCTTTCCACGAAATCTCATTTCATAACGTAGCCAATATAAATGGGTATCTGATTTCTTTCTTGTAATGCGTTCCATATGCTTATCATATATTACAAGTTCAATTTCACTATTATTCCCACCAAATTGATAAGTCATTCCATCTTCTATGTTTCCTATTGGCCTTGGTCTTGATTTGAAGACTGATGTATATAGATGCTTCTTTACTTTATCAATAATCCAAGGAAGTGTTATTACATCTCCCTTAAAATCATCGATTGCAATATCAATTCTTTTAAAGTTTGCATTTAGCTGTGCCATAAATAGAATTAGATTGATCCAATTTTTATCTTTATTTCTTGTTTCAAAGTCTCTACAAGCATCACCCTTCATCTCTAAATGGCAAGTTCTTTGATACTGTGAATTTAGAGGGCCATCAAGACGCAGGATTATATATTCACCTAGCATATATTGATAATTATAGTTATTCTGGGAATATTTAGTTCTTACTATCTCAAATGGTTTTACGTTCATGTATGTAGCTATCAACCTAACCATTTCATGTACTTTAAATAGTAATGAATCTTGATCATCAACATTAAGTGGGAATGTTGCAGAGAAATAGTCTATTTTAACTTCTATTGTTTTCATATTTTATTTCTCCATTTCTTTAATTTATGATGTATAAAACATCCAATTAATACGGTTTGGTAGGCGTGCGAGGGGCTATTAGTATAGCCCCTCTCGCACTTGCCATACCCAAACCTTGATTTAATTTTTGAAATTGGTTTTGTGATTCATACATTCACTAAACTAATTGTTGATTTTGTCATAGAATCTGGAATTGCATTTAGCTAGTTCTTCTTTTGATGGGGATAATTTAGTGAAAGTATCTAAATCTTTAAATTCTAAATTCTTCTTTTCTTCATAACTGAATGATAAGAATGTAGAATCATATAGTCTTTGGTTTTTATAAGACAAGTCTCTTATATTTATACAAAGACTTTTTTTAATGCCTTTAGTAGCTGTATCATTTTCATCTTCTTGGCTAATATTAGTGATTAGTTTGTAATAATAAAACTGATCAAACCAATTACATATTTTTTGTAAAGTGGAAGCCAAGCTTCTTAATATTACATAAGGTAGTGTAAAGTCATTACGTTTGTATTGAGCTTTACCAAATCTTGATGAATGTTTTTCTACTCTTCTTTTCTTTAACTCATATTTCTTGATATAGTACTTTACAAGTTTATATAGACCTAAAAACGGAAGATAGTATGCAAACATTAGTAATGGGTATTTCTTTTTTCTATCTTTTATCGTGATAAAATATTCAGAGTTACCACGAATACGAAGTGGAACTTGTTGTCTTAACTGATAATCCACAAAAATCTTGGCATGACGTTTTAAGTCATGAGATACAGTTGAGAAAAATGTTGCGGCACCATCTTCTCCAACGATCTTTTTATCATCATGAGAATTATATTCTTTATCAAATTCACTTAAGCTTATGACAATATATTCTTCTAAAGGATAAGTATCACATCTTTTATTTACTCTCATGAAGTCGAAATTAAAGATTTTTGAGTATTCATCAAACATAGGTGAATAGATTGCATAATTTGAAATGATAAATGATTTACGATCATTGAGTAGATGGTAAGCATCAATATATTCTTTATGTTCTGGATATGAAGATGGATCTTTTCTAACATTTGCAAAATTAACATATTTGTATTTTGATTCATAGTTAAGAAGAATTGTTTCTAGTTCTTCTATGAAGTTTTCTTCACAAGCAAGACTTAAAGACATATTGAGTAAGGTCTTACCAGTTCCAGGACATCCATTAATAAAGCATGTTTGGGTTAGTTCATCACTTACAAACTCTCTTAGTCTTTCATGGTTCTTTTCAAGACGATAATTAGATCTATTTAAGGCTCTTAAGAACACTAGAAATGCTAGTAGAGGAATCCATATCCATAATTGGATATACTTCAAATATGGATAAATAATTAAGAAGATGAATTTAAATACAGAAAATACTAAAAGATAAGTTTCTAAATTAATCATTTTAATGAAGTAAACAATTATAAATATGATTACTTCAACTAATACTTGATAAAGAAATCCACAGGCGAATAAGAGTGCTAAAGCTGATAGTGTTAAAAGTCTTCTATTGTAACTCATCCAGTTTAAACACCACTTTAATCCTTGTTTTATTTTTTCTTTAGCTTTATTTAGAGCCATATCTACTTTTAAATATAGATAAGCTATAGGGCTCGTTTTTATTTCTTCTTTTGTTCCTGCAAATGTCTCATGTAAGAATAAATAAAGGATTAAAACAAGATTAAGTCCGTAATTACAAAAATAGATAAATAGGTCAAAGACGAAATCAAAGAATTTAGACAAGAAATCAAGTAGAAGTTCTTTTAAGCCAGTATTAGCAATACGCTCAAACTCATCACCAACGCCTTCTACAAAGTCTCCAATTTCATTCATTGATTCAGTATAAATAACTTCTGACTTATCATTGTATACTTCAAAGAATGTTCGTAGTGGTTGAGCCTTCCAAATGTCTGAAAATCTTATTGAAGTATTAACAAATGATTTTATATTAAGAAGGACTAGGGTTAGAATTACTCCTAAGCCTAGCCCTATATAAGTCCAGAAGATTATTTTATTTATCTTCTTTTTAACCATTTAGAGAACTTTCTTATTAATAAGAAGGCTCCATATACTAATAAGATTCCGAATACTGATCCAATAGCAATCATTGATACTTTTAATGCTTTGTTTGATTCCATCTTTTCTTTTAATGAATTCATCCAACCATCAACTTTTTCTTTGATTGTTTCTGGAGTTTTTTCTACAGGTACATATACTACTTCTTCACCTTTTGAATCTTTCATAGTAATCATTTCTTGACCTTTAGCATTAGCTTCATCTCTATCTACAACGTGAACTGACATGTTAGATTCATAATATGAGCCATTTCCTCTCATGATTGTATCAGTGTAAACTTCTGATGCTTCTTTGTTTAAAGGAAGATCATAACTTGGTTCTAGATTATTGATGTAATTATAGCCTTTCTTTAATGCTTCTTTGTAGATTTCATTAAAGTCAATATCTTCATCAGTCTTATTGATTAATAATACTGAATCAGTGTAATCTGTGTTGAAGCCTGCGATATATGAATACTTAGATTCAATAATTGAATATGTAATACCATGCATTTTAACTTGGTTATCACCAACTTTATAAATAAGTGATACAGATTTATCGCTTACTGTAATCTCAATGGTATAATCTTCAACTAATTCTCCATCTTTCTTTAAGATATATGGAGAAATTTCTCTAATAGCTTCATAAATATCAAAGTCTTCAGTAATTACAAATCTATCGCATGCAGTATATCCAAGTTTTGCATCTGATTCATCAACTGCTTTTGTTGGACTTGAGTAACGTAAGTTAACACCAGATGATAATGCATAGATTGCACCACCATTAAATGAACCTTCATATACTTCAGTAGATAGTCTTGTTACACTTGGCATTTGAACATTAGGATTTGCGATATTCATCTTAGTCTTGATGAAGTTAGTTAGAATTCTTGTGATTTCATCAAAGTTAGAGTAATCTTGGAAGTTAAAGCCACAATAGATGTTTCCATCAACTCCAATCATTATTCCAACATTACCAAGTGAATTATCAATCTTTACTTGTAAAGCTTTAGTTAATGTATATCCATCAATAGATGCAATTAATGTAAATGTGTAGTTTGATTTATTATCTAATGAACCGCTATATGCATATGAGAAAGATGCTTGATCAGTGACGTCAACATCACCTAAGAATACAAGACCTGCTTCACACTTAGAAATTAATCTTTTAGCATCAATATTTGATGAAGAATAAATTCCAATTGGTTCTGCAATATAGTATCCGCCATTAGCAATACTCCATTTAGCATAAAGTGTAATATCTTGAGTTAATACATCACCATTTTGTACAGCATTTGTGTATGCTTGGTCGTAGAACCATCCATCAAATCTATAACCATTTACATTTGGTTGAGGTAGATTTCTGATTGTTAACATTCTTACATTATCTAATGTGCAAATTCCACGAGTGTTAAATGTGATTTCATATGATAATTCATCCCATTTAGCATATAGAGTTGTGTCGTTATTAATAACATCACCATTATGTGCTTCGTTAGTGTAGGCTTGGTCATAGAACCATCCATCAAAGATGTAGCTTGCATTAGTTGGAGCTGGTAAATCTCTTAATACACCACACTCAATTGATGCTACTTCTGCTTTACCACGACAATCAAAAGTTACTGTATGAGTGATTTCAGTCCATTTTGCATATAATACAGTGTCGTTTGTTAATGTATCATTAGCACGTGCAGGGCGAGTGAATTCAGTATCATAATACCAACCATTAAATTCATAACCATTAGCAACTGGAGTTGGTAATGCAGGAAGTCTTAATACATTAATTGATGGAACAACAACTAGTTCGTTTGTATCAAAAATGACTTCATAAGATAAATCAATCCATTTAGCATACACTACGACGTTTTGAGTTAATTCATCACCAATGTTTGCCTTTTGAGTGAATTGATTATCATAATACCAACCTTCTACCTTTTGGTCAGCAGTAAATAATCTTGGTAATTCTTCAATGAAATCAGTTAAAACTGATTCAGGATTTTCAGTTACACCTATTGTATTGAATCTTAAAGTGTATTTATCATGAATGAATTTACCATATAATGTGATGGCTGCTTCAAGTTCAGTTCCTTCTACTACTGGAGTAGTTAAAGCACGGTCTGTGTACCAACCATCAAATGTGTAATTACTTACAGTTGGACTTGGTAAGTTTTCAAGTGTTTTAACTTTAATAGATTCAACTTCAACAAGTTCATTTGTATCAAATGTAACTGTATATGTTTGAAGTTCTGGTGCAACAGCTAAGTCATATAAATCAAATTTATCTTCTAAGTAATCATTTTCTGTTACTGGTTCGCCATAGAAAGACAAAATATCTAAGTTACGTAAACAATAATCGATATTAGCACTAAATGTTCTTGTCTTATATGTATGTTCACCAGTGTTATCAGTAAACTTGAAATCAACTGTAGGAAGTGTGTCGTATAGTTCTACTTTTGTTGGGAAAGTGTCACTAATTTTAGAGAACTTCTCAGCTTGATCTCTTGGAATATAGAATTTGTTGATGTTACTTCCTGTTCCACGAATTGTTGAAATCTTCATGTAACTATTACATTCATCAGTTAAGTAAACAGCATCAGCAGTAATAGATGCATCAAAGTATCCATTATTACTTCCGACAATAAATGTGTTTGCATTAATTCCTGTTAATGAATTACAGTTTTGATTAATAACAATTGCATAATCAAAAGTCATTCCAGTTATTAATGATGTGTTAACTGAACTATTAACCTTTAAAGTTCTAATTCTATCATCAACTTCAATCATCTTTGAACCAAATTCTGATGTTTCTAAGTATGATGGATAGCCTGAACTACCACATGATCTAACATATGTTATTCCGCCTTCAGTATAAGATACTGAATAATTTGGAGTTAAATAGAATGATTCTTCAGTAAATCTACATTCACTAGCTAGTTTCTTTTCAAATGTAAGATTGTAGTTAGTTTCAAAATCTTCTGCATAGTCATCAAAGTAGATGCTAGACCAGTCATAGTAATAATAATGATTTGCATTTAATGCTAGTAATTTTGTTGCAACAGATTGTCCAGATAGATAGTATTGATTATCATATGTTCCTACATAGTGAACATTATCTGCAGTTAAACCTGTTATGCCATCATTAATTCCAAGATTACATCCAAGGTACAAATCAGTTACATGCATTGTATTTAATACAGTTCTGCAAAAATAACCGCTATCAAACATGATTAGTGTATCTAAGTTTGTATATCCAGCTAAATCAAAGTTTGCATAAGCTACTGTTTTACCATTAACATATGCAGGTAGTACTAGTGTCGTTACAGATGCTGGATCATCAGCAGGTTTTAAGAAGAATCTATCCATTCCTGAATTGAATTCTAATTTAGCACCCATAAAGTTATAGGTTCTGTATGCGGAAGGGTTAAAACCTTCAAGGGTAACTACACTAAATGATTCTTGTTCATTTGGTTCAGCAGCATTAACTTTCATAGCACTTAGGCCAAATATGCAAGTAAATAAACTAAGGATTAATGCAAATAATCCAATAAATAATTTTTTTGTTTTCATTTTTTACTCCTTGTAAATTTATTATTTGTCATTTATAGGTTGACTACCTTCTTCTGTCCCTGTCATCACGAGGATCATGGTAATATGGATCACGATAATCATCGTAATATCTAGGGCGTGTCATCAATGTTCTAAAAAACATTCTTACTTTAATAATCGCAAACAATAATAGGAATGCTCCTACAGCACCAAGTGCAACATAGAGCCAAACTTTATAATCATTTACTTTTTCTTGAATGGTTTCTATTACATCGTTTGTCCATGTTTTTACCTTATGTTGAACTGATGATTCACTTTCTATTAAGTTTGGAGATAGGATATTATATGTATCACCTTCAATAGTGTCCATTTTAATTTGAACATCATATGTTTTATCTTCAAGAAGATAATTGATTCTTAATATCTTGAATTCATCAATTTTGCGGTAATCTGATTCTTTATACTCTTGGCCAGTAAATATGGTCCAAAGCCATGCTTTATCATCATAATCAAGCAAGAGTTCGTACTTATACTTTTTATCTGGATTTGATACAGAAGAGAATGATCCTTCTTTAAATCCTTGATAATTGAATAAGCCTAGTATTCCTCCTCTTGATTTATCAGGTGTAAGTGACTTTAGAATTGTGTGAGAGTCTTCAGGAAGCCAGAATTGATACCATTCTTTATTCGTATTAGAAATTGTATACTTTGTATCTACACGGTATATTTGGTCTGGATTAATTGATAAATTGAAATGCACCATATGCATGTATCCACCAAAAGCCATATCATAATAGCTTTGTGCTTCTATATCAGTGATGTATTCATAAGCATGGGTACATAACTGCATAACGTTATGGCCATCGTTTTTAGGTGTTAGTCCTAAATCAAATTGCATTTCTTCTTTGCAAGACCCACCAAATGTAACATCACCTGGATCAGGATCAGTAATGTATTGTCCTTTATCTAAGCCATAAGTAAAGCCTTGAAAGTTATAGCTTTGCTTAAGCTCTATTCCAAATTGACCACTTGTTTCCATTCCACCAATTGGAGTGATATGCAAGCTTAAATCATAGTCTTTAATATGATAATAAGTTGAATCATACCAATTCATATTTAGATCATCTTGATCTTTCTTTGAATCATATAAGTTATAAACTTTATTTGATTCTTTGAATTGAGTAATTGTTACAAACTCACTTGGTAAATATCTTGATGTCCAAATAAGATATAAATATCCTAAATTTGGATTATCATATGCATATGAATCCCAATATAGACCTAAATATTGATCTGGTTCTAAATATTCAGGATCTATATCTAAATTGGCTAATATGTATTCCCATGTCTCATCTTGAGCATGACTATACCATGATGAATAAGTTGCAATTTGGTTCTGTGATAAAGTTGCAAAGTAATCAATACCAGTTCCATCACGCATCTTCACCATTTTGTAATAGAATGTTTGATACGAACTATTTTTGTAATAGTTTAGATGCCATGATGCTAATTTGCCATTTCGTACATAGTTTTCAACTTCTGCTTGAATAACAGTATCAAAGCTTGATGCTTTCTTTTCTGCAGCAAAGACTTTCGTTGAGCCAAGAGAAAAGAATAATGTAAGTACTAGAATAAAAGTACTAATAATAACTAATAATTTTCTTTTCATGATTTGGTCTCCTTATTTGTAGCTTTCTTAATACCTATTAAGCTTAGAAGTAATCCTCCTAAAACAAGGATTAACTTCCATAGTTTAGTAAATAGGTATTTAATAAGTTGCAATAGAAATAGAAACAAGGATGCCAGAAATGATAATAGTTTGGAAAATAAACTAAATAGTTTAGCCATTCTTATCTACCTCATTTCATCTTAAGAAGATTATTCTTCCTTTTCTTCTACTTCGTCTTCTTCATCTTCTTCTGGTTCTTCTTCAGATTCTTCAAATTTGTGTTCAGTTATAAACTCTTCACACATTTGTGCTGTCATTGCATCAGCAAAGAACCATTTAAAATGAGTTTCACCAGGTTTATTAGATAAATCAGCCTTGATTCCAAAGTATCGTTCACCGCTCTTTTTATGGCCTTTAATGAACTGTGCTGGAATGTCTTCTAAAAGAACTGTTACTACTTTATCTCTTTCACCAAAGCTAATAGCTTTACCTTGAGCAAGTAATAAATAGTCTAATGTTGATTTTCTCATATGTGCTTTCTTTCCACTTGGAGCAAAGATTGCATATGTTTTAACTGGTTGATTAGGATATTTAGGATTCCTAATTCCTTCCTTAACTGATAACTCTACTTTGTTATCAGAACTGAAATTGTTTGGCGCGTAAACACGAGCCTCAATAGTAATTAAGTTTTTCATAATTTTTAACCTCGTTTATTTAATAAATATTTTTTGTTTAAATAGATTCCTACAACTATTTCTATGTTTTCATGGCGTAATACTTCTACATATCTATTAGCAATGCCTTCAGATAAATCACTATCGTTTGATAAGCTAAATACCATTTGATAGATAATTGAGTATGCTTCATGAAGTAGTAATGTTGCAGATCTTCCTTTTTTTGCTTCGATTATCTTCTTTAAGTATTCGCATAATAGAAGAGAATCTTTTTCAGATGTTTTTAAGTCGATTAATACTTTATAAACAACCGCTTGAACTTCATAGATTTTAGAACGTTGTTCTAAATCTCCGTACTTTTTGAACTTATCAGAATCAAATAACCCTGATATACAAACTGAAATGTGTTTCATATTGTTTAGTCCTTTCACTAGAATCTTGTTTTGAAAACTTTTTGCATTATTGATTGCATCGCTTCAAAAATAATACCTATACATACGCGGGAAACATGTCGATAATCTTTTTTAGCAATTAGTATTCAATAGTTGTGTTTATACTTTCATGGCAACCACCTCCATTACACAAGAATTATCCACTGGGTCCTTATGGATAATTTGTGATACGGGAATTACTTCCCTCAGGCTATAGGCTACTTAGAAAGCCAAAATACAACCTTTTTGAAAAATTTCTAAAAATTTATTTTTCTTCCTGTCAATTCTTCTAGTTTTTTCTTAGCATTTTTAACTAATTTAGAAATTGCTTGTTGAGAAACACCAAGTATGTTTGCAACTTCTTCTTGTTTCATTTCATTGATGTAAATAAGAACCATAACTTGATACTGCTTCTTTGTAAGTTTTTTTAAAAGATTCATTAACTTGTTATGAAGTTCTTCTTTTCTTTCAATTTCATCTTCTTCATCTAAACGTGATTGATAACTAGTATCAACCGGTTCAATCTCGTTTCCATCTTCATCTACTCCAAAACGAAAAACTCGTCTTGAAATCTTTTGTTCCTTGCAATACTCTCTGTAATAATCAAGTAACAAAGCATCTCGTTGTTCCTTTGAAATTGATTCATCAAATAAATCGTGATAGTACTGTTCATCAAATGGGAATTGAACAGTTTTTTCTTCTCCCTTTTTGTTAATAAATGTAAAAGAGACTAAAACATTTTTTGAATTATATTTCATCTATCCTCTTTCTGGGATAGGAATACATAATAAAAAAGGGCCACCAAAAAAGCATTAAAAAGCAATTATTATGCATTCCTAACGCCTATCTTTTCGGTAGTCCCTTTAGTTAAACGTAAATATTAAGTTGTAATTAAGTCAATCATATCACCTCCATTCACAAAAACAAAAAAAGTCGAGTAAAAATTATTTTACTCGACTTGTCATTTCGGCAACTTTAAGTATTATTATTCTCCAGATATGGATAAAAAAAAGAAAATTTGGTATAATAAAAGCAAGATTTTCATTCTTTACGATTATATTATATCATTTTTGAAAAATTAATCAAATAATAATGAGAATATAAAAAGAAAACAGGTTAACTAAAAGTTAATCAAAAGTTTTTTCTTAGGTAACTAGAGGTATAAAATGGCACAGTTCTGTATAGCAAACATAGCAAAAATAACAAAAGAATATTATATGCCACCAAACGATGATGTAACAGTATTTCGATCATTATTAAATTGGGCATATGACGAATATAATAAAGCAGCAAGCAAAAAAATTAAATATATTGAAAAAGGAGAAGCATCAAAATTAATCAACCAACAAGATGATGTTCGCAAAAACATAAAAGAAACAATAAATGGTAATCTAAATAAAATGTTAAATCTATCATTAAACAATGTAATAAGAAATATATTACCCTACATAAATCCCGTTTTAAAAAATGAATACCAAGGTAAAATAAATAACTTCATTAAAACTTCAGATTTAAATGCTTTAACAAAAGACGATTTAAAAAATCAACTAGCAAGTGATGGATTCAGCAAATTATTATCTAGCTTAATTTACATGTCAATAATAATGCCAAATAAATATGTTGAACCATTATTTGATACGAATGAAAACCATTTATTAAACTTACAAAGCGGAATATGCCCAATTTGTAAAAAAAGAAATCTTATTTTATCTGGAAAGAAAAACTATAACATGATTAGAATCTTTCCAAATAATTTACCAAGCACAGATGAAAAAGAATTTAAAAAGTACTTTGACCCAAAAGATAGAAATTCCTTAGAAAACAAAATACTAATATGCTCCAATGATAGTTCTTCTTACATAACAAAACCTACCTTAAAAGAATTTATTGAATTTGCTAAAGCAAAGAAACAACTATCAGAATTCGAATGTCTTAAAAATGAGCTAGATGCATTAAATCTTCCAAAACAAATGGAATATATAATTCCAAAATTCAAAGATTTAAAATCTAAAGATATTAACGATATAAACTTGCATTATACAGGTGTACAGATCAAAGATAAAATACCATCATATTATACAAAGCTAATTGAAACTGCTGAAATATGTTCAAATTATAATTACGATGAAATTAAAAAGATTTTTCAATCAAATGAGGAAAATAGTACATTTTCATTTGAAGAATTAGCTAAAACCGTTCAAGAAGCATATGAAATAATAAGTAAAAGCACTTCTAATTACGAAGAAATCTTTGAAAAAATAAAAAACTGGTTTATGAATAACCTATTTGAAGAACACGTGCATGAGACAACATATATTGTTCTTACATCATTCTTCATCCAAAACTGTGAAATTTTCACAAAATTGGAGGATAAACTATGAAATTTCCTAATAAAATAACAACATATAAGGAAAGTTCAATTCCTCAAATGATAGCGATACTAGATGAAATCAAAAAGAGCAATGGTTCCATAAAAATTTTTGATTTACTAACTAATATCAAACAAATAGATATTAATGAATTCATTGAAATATTAGATATCTTATTTACGATGAATAAAATCAAATTCAATGAGATAAAAGGAGTAATTGAATTATGTTAAAACAAATTCAATGTGATGCATTTAAAATCAATAACACAATTAGACCCGCAATTGAGTTTAATAATTTTAACATAATCAGGGGAGATAGTAATGCCAAAAACTCAATAGGCAAATCAACGTTTCTAATGATAATAGATTTTGCTTTTGGCGGAAAAGACTATGCAAACAAATTTTACAAAAATGGAATTAAAGAATTTGTTGGTGAACATATAATAAACTTTAAATTTGTTTTCGATAAAGAATATTATTTTTCTAGAAATCCAGAAAAAGTTGATGAAGTAAATGTTTGTGATAGTAATTATAATATTGTTTCAAATATTACTCTCGATGAATATACAGATTTTTTAAAAAGAATGTATGATATAAATACAATCGAATTATCATTTAGGCAAGTTGTTTCATGCTTTTTTAGAATATGGAAAAGAGCAAGTGATGTAAGTCAACCACTAAAAAATTATGATGCAGATAGCATGAAAAATGGAGTTACAAAGATTCTAGAATTGTTCGATTGTTACAAGAAAATAGCGAACGAAGATTTAAAAGTAAAAGAAGCAAAAGATGAATTAGATACTACCAAAAAGTATTATAAATATACAACATCTCCAAAAAACGAGAAAGAAGTTAATGAAAATATCCAAAAAATTGCAGAATTAAAAGAGTTATTAAATAACATTGCTTCTTATGCTAACAATGATAAATCAGGTAAGGAGATATTAAGTAAATATCAAAACAATGAATTAGAATTAGCATCAAAAGATTTAAGAAGTCTAAAATTTAAATTAATAAATGAAAAGAAAAAATACTTATTTAATCTTCAAAACTCAAAAGTAGCTATTCAAAAAGACTTTAAAAAGATTCAAGAATTCTTTCCTAACGCTGAATACGCAATTAATAAGATCGAGGAAATTGAAAAATTTCACGAAAACATCTATAAATCCCTTAAAAATCAAATTGAAGATAGAATTTCTAATATAGAATTTCAAATAAGGCAAATTAATTTATCATTAGCAGAAATAGACAATAAAAGAAATGCATTATTAGACAAAGCAGATTCAAATATTAGCGTGGAACAATTAAATGATTATGCTAATGTTAAAATGCAAATTGAAAAGCTAGAACGAGAAAATGAAAAATTCTACAAACTTAGCGAACTAAAAGAAGTCGTTTCAAATAACACAGAAACGATTAAAAACGAAATGAGTGCTATTATGGGAGAAATTAATACTAAATTATCAGAGGCCATAAATAAATTTAGAAGAAAGCTTGATCTTCCAGACAAAAAAATATTTAAAATTATATCTAGAGACAAATACGAATTTAACCTTGTAGACGATTACGGTCATGGTTCAACGGACAAGAATACTATCCTATTTGATATGGCTTTATTAACTAACACTAATTTACCAGCCATAATTCACGATTCAGACTATTTAAAACTTATAGAGGATACTTCTTTTAAGAAACTAATAGGAATATACAAAAGTATTGAAAAACAGTCTTTTATTTCAATTGATAAAAATGAATCATACTATACTAAAGATAATGAAGATGCTTTAAAAGATATATTTAAAGAATGTACAGTATTAGAATTAAAAGATGGTGAAGAATTATTTGGAAAAGCTTGGACAACAGAAAATAAAAAATAAAAGATAGTCAAGATTGACTATCTTTTATTTTTGGTTATTTAAATTAACTTGGGGTTCTATGCACCTTTCAATTATTTTGGGGTCACCCCATAATCGTTTAAAGGTGCATTATGACATCAAAAAAAAGATTCATTCACTTTTAAATAATACTTCCTTTTATTAAAAATAATGATCATATAGTATCAACCGAAAAAAGAAAGAATACAGCTCAGCTCTAATATTTTTAATAAAAAAAGACATGTTTTTAAAATTTTTTAATAGATTTGAGCATAGAAGCCTATATGTAATTAATGAAAGAAATCAAAAATCAAATAAGAATAAATGCAAATAAAAAAAGACAAAAGCAAACTTGCTTATGCCTTTTTTCCGACCCCAAGGTTGTTTAAAGGTGTAAAAACCCCAAGTTATTTGAAAGGAGCAAAACACCAAACCCCAAGTTATTTTAAATTACCTTATTTTTTTTCTTGAATCATATTCCATCTCCATAGAAAAAAATCCTATTTTACACATATTAACCATTTTTATAAATTATACTCTCAACAGAAAAATGTAGAGAATGAAAATTAATAGTATTGTTTAATAACAATAATATTATGAGTGTCAACATTTTCAAAAAGAAACATAACCAAATCGCCTTCTCTTTTTTCTCCTATATACCTACAAGGTTTATTATTTTGAATAGGCCATTCACACGACTGAACCCAATGGGGTATTTTATTGCTTTCAATAAAAAAATCTTTTTTACATTGTTCCTTAATATACTTTATTTGTTGATTTCTACTTAAATCTAGAGGCATTTTTGAAAAAATATTCTCTTCTATATATTTTGATGCTTCATTTCCATCTAAATAATCTGGAATTGCAGATAAAGATAAATTAAAGTTTTGTTCATATTTTAAATATTTTTTACAATTTGGAAAATCAATCAAAACTAAATCATAAACAAAATCATAAAGAGACGATTTTGAAAAAAAACCACCACCACAATTTATACACCATTCGAATTTTTTATAGAAATTAGGAAACTTTTCATAAATTGCCTCATTTATGAAACCCATCTTGTGTTTTTTCTGATATAATTCATCCAAATATTTCTTTGAATCATCATCAATGTTAGAAATAAAATCAATATAATCAACTATTCCTTCAATATAATTTTTTACTAATAATGTTATTTGCATATTAATTACCTATCTAATTTTTGAACTGAACTCTGCCAATGTTCTTATATTTATAAAATCTTTATATCCATATATTTTATGGAACAATATATGGTCCGTTTTTTGTATCTGTACAACATCCAAAAAATCTTTTCTTATGCCTTTAACGTGATGTAACTCGACAGAATAATTATCAAATCCCTTTGGAGCAAATCCGTTTGCCATTCTGCTTTTATTTTTACTTGTTAACTCATAAGTAATATTTTCTCCTTTAAGTTCATATGATTCATTTTTCCAATATTGTTGCCTTTGCAAAGATCTACAATCATTATGTACAAGGATCATTTCTTCACCGACATAGTAATTATGTAAATCTTCAACTTCAAAATTGTATATAATTTCATAATCATCAAGTGGTTGATTAAACATTCTTTCGACAACTAATTCTTTATCATTAAACAATACAACTTTATCATTTTCTTCAATTTCACAGGCTTTTGTCCAGCCTTTATTATTAATAAAAATTCTATGGTTACTTGTGCATATTATTTCTTGAACATTACCATTTTCAAAATTTTTAAAAAATAAATGAAACCACTCTTTCGTTTTATTTCTAAATACTTGCTTAACCTTTTTTAGTTCTTTTTTATGAGTTTTTTCATTATATGCATAAACATAATCTCCCTTTTTAATTTCCTCAATTTTTATTAATCCAAGAGAAGTTAAAACAAGAGTTCCTGCAATAAAACAATCTGTCATTGAATTAATTAATCGTGAGACTCCAATACTTATTATGTAAATAGCCATTGCAACTCCAAGTGTTTGAGACCATTCTTCATTTATATAATTAGAAAATCCATTCCAAAAACCTTTTCCAACACTTTTAGACTGTATGCCGGAAATCACTCCTCCAATAGTTAAGCCTATAAGTACCGAGGCTAACGAAGCAATATATAGAGCCCATGTCTGCGTAAATATTGTGATTAATAATGCAACTATTGTTAATAAACATGCGGTCAAATGTCCAATCCAACTACTCCAAAACCGACTCCACCTACTTTTTACAGCAGGATCATAAACAATATCTAGAACAGGTTCCAAAGTAAAATGGCTTGTATTAATACTATTTACATTAATAGAATAAGGATTTATACCTCCAACCAAAGTGGCTTTAGATATCATTTCTTCAACAACATTCATTGATAAATATTGTTTTAAAATTGGATCATAATAATTGTTATTAATAAAATAAAGATTACCATCTTTTTCATAAAACAAACTTTTCCATCGTATTGAATTTAAATTTGCAATGCCGTCAACTGAATATAAAATGGTATGCTTTCCGAATGAATCATATTCATATCTAGCCACTTCACTACCATTATTAATTATCGAAACGACGTTTCCTTCTAAATCTTTCACATAATAATAGACATTACTATAATTTCCCTCTATTTTTATGAAACCTATTATTTCTTCAATATCATATAAATAAATTATTTTTATACCTGTATTCCACTCTTCAGATATTAATTTATCATTATCATATTTATAATTAACTACGGTGCCATTAGATAAAACCTTTTTACTAATTTTTCCAAATCCATCATAATAATAATTAACAACTTGTCCAAGATTAGAATATGAAGACAATAAATTTCCTCTTGTCCAAGTATAATTATTTGAACCATACGTTATTACGTTTCCTAAATTATCATACATTAAATTTAATGTTATTTCGTAACTTCTAATTGAAGATAGTCTTCCATTTTGACCATAAATATAATTCGTTATCACACCATCATTATTAATATAATCAATACTACCATCATTTCTATAATTGTATTCGTATGATGAATTTGTTCTTTCATTATATTCATTAATAACTCTATTCATATTATTATATTGATAGGATTGTCTATAAGTGGATGACTGATTATTATCTGTTATGCAAGTTTCTTTTCTAGATATATTACCCCTATCATCATAATAATTACTAAAATTAATATTTATTTTTTCTTCTTCATATAGCATATCTTTAATACATACATTTTTGTTTTCTATTTGTCCTGTAATATTTTTAAATGTTTTTGATTCCTTAATAATAATTCCATTAGGATCAAAATTGTTGTATATATTAAATGTTTTATCCCTAATTCTACCCAAGCTATCATATTCATAAAATTGATAATATCCTCTTAAGCCAAAATTGCAACTAAAACTTGATGTATCAATGCGAGAATTTAAAACTTTATCACTATCATAATTCAACTCATAAGAATAGTTATAACTGCCAGAATTATCACAAAATTTTTCATTAAAATTAAACATATTGCTTGAAGATTTATTAATTTTAATTTCGCTATTATCAGATTTATTATACCTATATTCTTTCAAATTATTAAAATCATCATATTCAAAATGATATGTTTTATCGCCTATTTCATCAACAATAGAACTTACATTTGTTGCTCCAGGACTTTCCCATAAATCGCATCTTTGGTAATGTACTTTATTACCGGATATATCTATCTCATTAATGCGACCATAATTATCAATTGATGTCGTTATTTCATCAATATCAGCATTACTTCTATGATACTTAGTTTTAATGGTGCCTTCTTCTCTATTAATAATCTTTTCAGCAATCAAATTATCTACTGGAGATTTAGATGGCCCATATGAATAGAAAAATTGTGTAGGATCACCAAATTTATCATATTTAAATTTGAACCCATACTTTCCATAATCAGAATCCTTGCAAGATGTAACCTCGATAATGTTTCCACAATTATCATAAGATATATAATTATTTTCGTTTTCACTATTATATGTAGATTTTATTTTATCATTGAAAAAATTAAAATTAAAAAATTGTTCATATTTTGTACTTAATTCACCATTAATCCCATTTGTTTCAATTTTTTCAATATTATTTCCATTATAGTATATTTTTTGCCTTAAAACTTCATTAGTAATCTCTTGACTATCAATAGAAGTATTTTTAGAAAGTACTAAATATTGACTGTTATCATTTTTATTTATTATTTTCGTTTGACATTGGACTCCGTTTATATCATATTTATATATTTTTTGAACACCATATTCATTTTGCTCAAGCAATAGTTTACCTTTCAAGTCCAAACACTTAATTTCATATCCTTCTTTATGTGCTGATATAGGATGTCCATTATCATCAACTTTTGCATATTTATTCCCCTCAATAACATTTATTAATACATTATAATTTTCTCTGTCAATATTATAATTGTTTATAAAGTATGAAAGATTATCAACGAACAAGTCGCCATCTGGTGAAATTATCTCAGTATAGTAACTAGTTCTTGAATTTGTTGAATTAAAGAGAGTAGAATAATTATCAGTATATAATGAAATCGGTATTATATCGTTATTTTCAGTGATTAAACGTGCATTTTTTACATAAACCTGTTTTGTCCCATCGCTATAAAATAGCACATAATTTCCACAATTATTATTTTGATTTTTAAATAAAGACATAAAACTCAATTGTAAATCTTTTTCTGAAATGTAGTTAGTTTCATCAATATTAATATCAATATAATCATTTGAATTTCCAGTTGTTGTATAACTAATTTTACTAATTTTTTCTAAATTCGCGGTATGAATTCCATCAGATATCATTATTTTATTAATTGAACTATAATATAAACGCATATCTGATATTTTAATAAATTTTGTGTTATCATTCTCCAAAAATTCGACTTCAATTTTTTTGATAGAATCATATGTAATAGTTATTGGTACTCTGATTTCTTGCCAGCCATCAATTAAAGAATTATCAAATCTAGCATAACTAACATCAGGGGGTGTATTATTTTTAGAAGTTACGCTCAACTTTATTAACGGGTTATTAACTTGTGATAATACCTTTAACCAAATACTAACTGTATAGTTTAGATAATCAGGACAAACATTTTTTCTATAATCATTTAGAAAACTCAGCCTACCGTTCATTAAACCACCATTTTCTGTAGAGATAATATCTCCTGTATTGATCAAAAAAGATTTTATAGTATTAATTTTTTCAGTACTATTCCCTCCATTTTCGTTTAACATTGAACGGCCGGGCATTTTTTTAAGCGCCCTTAAGTCTTCATTATTTTCATCAAGTGATTCAAGAATTGAAGAAGTGTAACCTTGCGCATTATTATAATACAATAATTTAATACTTTTTTCATTAACAACTTCTGTCAATCCTTGTCTATATCTAAATTGATTAAATCTTAACAAATTAATGCCATAATTGTTCATTCCATCACAGATTCTTATTACTTCATTATATTGCTTTTCTCCCAAATATTTATTTTCACCACAATAAAGTCCATTCCCACATTGTATGCATGAGCTTTCCTTCATTTTTTTCTCTAGCTCTGCATAACCTATATTTATTGCGGATACTTTATCACTTGAATAATAAAATCTAAAACCTGACCCATCATCTAAAGAAACAGCATATTGTAACTTATCGTTTTCATATTTAAAACCTATCAGTGGTTTTTCTGTATCATCAACCACTTTTGATATGGACTTTAATATACATTCTTCATAATAATACTTAATTTTATATTTTAAAGCATTTCTAACAATTACACTTACTTGCGAAAGTAATTCATTATTATATTCAAATAGAAACTTTGAATCTGGTGTTCTTGAATCATACATAGCAATAATTTTGTTATCATTATAAACAAAATTCTTCTCGATAGATGAATTTTCACAGGATACTGTTTTTGTCAATCTATTATTAACAAAATGCATTGTATTTCCCGCAATATCTGATATTTCACAATGATCAATAAATATTTCAAATTTCATTCCTAAGCCAGAATTATCGTAATATACATTATTAGATAACATTTCAAACTCTATTATTTTGCCAAAACCATCTATATAATAATACTTATCATTACTAAAAAAAATATATTGCTGAATATTTAACTTCCAACCCTCGCCAACTGAACTATTTTCACCATTTAATGTTGAATAATGAGAATTATAAATATGTGATAATGCTATTTCATATGATTCTAAGCCTATATTAGCATCTTGATATTCATACAACAAACGTCCAGTGTATATGTTTACTTTAGCACTACCCACTTTGCAATTATAACTTAATTCAGTTTGATTAATCTTACTATTATCCATAAAATATCAACTTTCTCCTTTTATTGTATTCTTAGTGAAATCAAAACACATTTTATCAATCAATTATTAATTATTCTATTCTCCATCCCAATTCTTTTAAAACCTTAACGACAACATCGCTATCTTTAATATGCTTTACTTTTGTTTCACTACAACATAATATATCTCTATTGCCTCGTCCAGAAATAAAAATAGCATCTCCAGCACTAGAATTAATAATTGTATCCCTAATAGCTTCTTCTCTATCAACAATAATCTTTGATTCAATAGTTTCATCTAAATAGCTCTTAAGTTCTTGGCAAATATCCAGAGGGCTTTCTTTACCACTATCACTTTCAGTAAAGCATACATAATCAGCATACCTACTTACAAGATTAATCGCAAACCTTTTTGCTTGATGATGCTTTTCAATAAATTCATTTGACTTGAATCTATCATCCCAAGTTCTAAAACCAGATCCTATTGCACCGAGTACTACTTTAATATATTTAATTTCGTTGTTATCTTTATACTCTTTCAAATTTTCAAATACTTTTGGCAAGTGATTATCTATAACTATTATTCTTCCATTAGCTTTGTATAATTCTGCTCTACCAGGTACAACTATATTTTTTATTGTCTTGCTAAAATCTTTATCATCAAATAAATCTATAGATTTTATAACAGTTAAAGCAGTTAATATATTCATAGCATTATGAAACATACAAAGTTTAGTTGATAGTTTTATGTCTTCTTCTTTTGCTCTAATCTTTAGTTCTAAGCCATCTAGTGTGTTTTTGCAATCATATAATAAGTAGTCAACATTATCAACACCATATTTTTCTTGAATAAATCTATTAGTACATACAAAAGTATTTTGATTTTTGCTTAATTCAAGAAAATCGTTCAATAGTTCTTTACTGTAATTTTGAAAGCCAAAAATACATTGGCATTGTTTATCTATGTTTGTAAAAAAGGATTTCTTAATATTAACATATTCTTCCTTTGTATATCTCTCCAAATTATGAGCTGGTAATAAATTAGTTAGAACTCTAACATCAAACGGAAATCCTTGGAAAATGCCTTTTTCTAAAGAAGATTCATTTATTTCTAAAACTAAATATTCAGCTTCACATTCATTTGCCTCGTTTACAATACTTAGCAGTGAGTTCTCATCTCTACACGCAATTTCATATGCTGTATCACTACGAGCCAGACTTGCAGGTGAATCAACCATTATACTACTATATAAAATTGATTTCTTTCCAAGTTCCTTCAAATATTTATGAATAATATACGCAGTAGTTGATTTACCTGCACTACCAGTTATACCGATTATTTTCAAATCATTAATATCATAACCTTTTTTTGGATTATTATTCACATAATTGATATCTATCGGTCTTACCTCTTTACCTTTACTCTTTGTTTCTAAAAATTCTGATAATTTCATTTTCTTACCTCCTAATCATCTGGATCAGTTGATTCAATATTATATGCATTAATTTGAATTTTTTTCATAGTATTACCATTTTCTCTACTTTCCATTCTTATTGTTATAGGAAACATCGTAATACTAGTTTGCGATAAATCATGAGTCCCTTGAACGCAATAATAAAGGTAATTATCTTCAATCCTATACAATACATTAACATGAGAAGGGTATGAATTATAAATTACTACATCCGTATTATCTACTATTTCTTCACAAAGATAATCACTTTCACTTATTGTATCATTATATGAAATAACATCAACTGTTTCATTTACTACTACACATGTTGCATCATCAATATAACGTTTAACAGTAACAGTAAAACTCTTTTGATCTGTCTCATCATATATTTTATGAATATTGGCTAATAAGTAGATGTAAGCATCAGCTTGTAATCTATGAATATGTATTACATTCCCATCTCTAGTAAATGCATTTGTATCACCTGTGACAGATGGCCAATCAATAGCTGAACCACAAAAACCATGCGTAGGAAGAACAAAATCTCTAAACACTTCATTAGGTAATGTTAGCAAATATTTATCCCTTGCAAGTATTTGAGCTGAAGAGATTACTTGCATAGCCATCAAAGAATCAAAAATTTGATAAGTATTCTCGCTAATCATATTTCCTATTATTGAATTCATACTCTCAGCATTTAATGGGGTTCCCTCTTCAGCAACAGGTAAATCATTTCTGATTTCTTTTACTAAGAGATTAATTATCTCTCCGCTATCATCTCTTGTAACTTCTTCTACTTCCAAAATCTTCTTGTTTAAATTAATTCCTCTTCTATTAACAAATTCAGTCATTTCTCATTTTTCCTTTCATAATTATTCAAGTGACTAAGAAACAATATTGACAACGCAACCAACACCAAAAATAGTACTAATCGTTCCATCAGCCACATAGGTACCAACCATTGCTATACTTGCGACAGTACATACCGTTGTGGCGCTACAAACGGAAATCAACGTAGCTCCAACAACCATACCTGCACCTGCTGCCGCACCACATGTTACAACAGTAGCTGCAATTGCAGCACATATTCCAAACTTTTTCCAACTAAAATAACCATTTATATCAAACACACTTATATGATTATTTCCACAATAACACCATAAATTAGTTTCATTAACACTTTGATAATCTAAAAACGAAGACTCATCTATAGATATCCATTATAATATTCATATTTAAAATAACCTATCAACATAATATATTATATTTAAATGAGTAATCTAAGGCCAAACATTTTCATCGGTTAAATACCCATTAACATCTATATATACATTATACAAATTGTTAGATGGCTTAACATTCATATATATATCATTAGGAAATAATGAATCATAATGCCACTGTTTCCCATATTGTCTATACGAATATTCTGTACTAGTATCAGTTTTCATTGCAGATACAAGTTCATCTTTTTTAATCGGATAATTATATATACTAAAATGGCATATCTTATCAACTATATTAAAATATCGCTCATCAAAATTAGATATTTGATCTAGTGTTTGATTCTTCATTTTAAAATACAATCTTAATCTACTTGGTGTAAGCATAATCTCTAAATAAGTATTCTCATCAAAAGTAATACATACATCATATCTATCGACTACTGATTTTTCGTTCCCATAATCAAAATACTTTTTTTCTATAGTGTAATCATATAACAAACCTTCTTCTTCATTGACTATTATATAATAATCAATATACTTTTGTCCATATTCCTCAAAATTATCATAGTTAAGATGCATTTTATCTTTAGGAACATAATGCTTTTCCTTGTAATCACTTATAATTAAATCAATCAGCAAAGTAAAAATAAAAACAACACTTATTATAACAATTGAATATAAAATAACTAAAAAAACTTTTCTTTTTACCATAAACAATTCCCAATAATTCTTCTTAAATATGTCTTAATTGTTGCTCTTCTTCAAAATTAACTTTTACTAGATTATCTGAGTACCTAAAAGGATCACCTAAGAATTCTGATATATAATATCCTTTCTGATGATATTGTAATTCTCTTAACATCTCTGCTTCTGTCCAATTTTCAGCAATTGATTGATTTTTTTCTCGTACTTTACGAATATACGCTATTGAATCTATAATATCCAAATTGGATGTATCACCTGATGGATCATTACCATTATCATATTTAGTACTCTTAGAATTAATAGCATCATATCTTTCATCACTCATAGATTCAACATCTGAATACTTCTGAATAAGTTTCTCCGATTCATTTTTTTCAATTAAAATAAAAATAATGATTATTATCAGTTCAATACTTTTCGTCCATCCAAATTATATTCTTATTATCTCTCCCGCTCTCAATATCTTTGAGATTCCTTTTAAAAACTTTGTTATCTTCTTTAAATAAAACATACTCATGAGGCAAATCTCTATCTTTTATATTATAATTTTTATACCATTTAAGGATATTGACTGATTTCAATCTAATCAATGGATATAAATTGCCATCAATTATTTGATAATTTGTTATGAAAGATCGCAAATTAATCATATTTTTTAGACCAACAATACTAGATATTTTTTTATTAGCCGTTTCACTATATGTTAGTTCTAAATTTTCAACTTTATCTAATTTTTCTAAAACTCCAAATACGTCTTCAATTCTAGGACAATCGCTTATTTTTATGCTAATAAGACTATTACAGTTCTTTAATGCAGATATATCATATAATTTCCTACAATAATCCAAAGTTAAGCACTCTAATAATTTGAGTTCTTGTATTCCATTGAGATTTACTACTGAAGAACTATTATCAATTCTAATAGATACTAATGATTTCAGCTCAACTAATTCATTTAAGTTACTACCTTTGTAGAAACGCAAGCCGACTTTATTTATATTTTTAGGTATTTTTGTTAGATCAAATGATTCGTCATAAATAATATAAATCGTATTTAGACTTTTTAATTTTTCAATTTCAATCTTTTTTAAAACACTTGAATATAATTTAATACCTTGCAAATTAGATAAATTATAAATACACTCTATATTTTCAGCCTCTTTGCTAATTGTTAAAAAATCAACGCTCTTAAACACATCATGATTTAGATATGACAAATCATTATCTTGTGATAATATATAATTTATTTTATTATTAGCAATAACTTTTAATTGCTGATGTTTTAAATAATCATCATACATATTATCAATAATAATGCCATTCACTGAATCAAAAAAATTATCGTAATTAATAAATCTTATCATTATTAAAACCACCAATTCAAATACTTAAGACCTGGGCTATTTATCTTATTAGACAAAGAACCATCCATACTTTGTGCACCACCATAATCTGCAGCATTTACAATTTTATAGCTAACATAATACCCTAGATTCTTTAAACCCTCTAAAAAATCTTTAAAAACTTTTTCCTTTGCTAATTCAGATACATTTTCCATTGAAACTACATCAGGCTTAATATTTTTAATATGGTATAAAAACGAATATAAAAGACCCCATTTTTCATGTTTATTCCGATTTTGTTTATCCTTTTGATGTCTTGAAAAAGGTTGACAAGGAGCACATCCCATAAGAATCTTGACATTGTTTTTACCAAATAAATCATTTATTTCATTAGAATCAATATCAACTACACTCTTGTTAATAAACTTTGCGTTATTGTTATAAGAATAAGTGTATTCGCACGTTTTATCAATATCTATTCCGGCAACAACATTAATACCTGATTTTATAACTCCACAAGTCAAACCACCGATTCCGCAAAATAAATCTACAGCTTTTATACTCATAACATCGCTCCTTATTTTTTTTAAACATTATTATTAAACAACACAGTAAATACAATCAAAGACCATTTATAATTACTTTAGTTTACATAATAATTTTTTTATATCATATAATTATTCACTTTAAAGTAATAAAACAATAACTAATCTTATTTTTTAATAAAGCACTATTTTAGCAATATTCAAATCTTTATCACATTTCTTAATATCACTAATGAATCCATCTCTATAGGATTTTGGTAATATTTGTTTATAAATATCCAACATTTTATTTAATGAGTATCCTTTAAAAGTTTGGCCTATTAATATCTTGTTGTGTACCACGCTATTTCTAAAATCAATAATTTGGTCTTTTTCACTTTTTAAAATGTCAAAGTTCATATCATCGTATATTTCTACATTATCTAATTTGATAAATTCTTTTAAAGTGGTACTAAATTCATACTTTAATAACACGTTACTTTCAATTTCTGTATATTTAAATATCATAGATTTAAAGTATTCTTCTAAAAAAACAATATACTTAAATATATTAATCAATAATCTCTTATCATATATTACACACTTAGTAACGTTTTCCCATGTTGTAGGAATTTTATTATTAATCATAATATCTATAATTACTTCGTATCTAAATTCACCTTTTAATAAAACCCAATGTTTAATATTCTCTTCATTTTCCTTATAATCAATTATTTTGCTTTCTAGTGACATAGTTATATACCTCTTCTTTAAATATCCTGCTTGATGATTTAAGACTAGGATCATTTATATTCTTTTTCTTCTCTATTACTTTCTTTGGCAAAATATAGTTTTCTATTAAATCTTCTTTTTCTTTTGGAGATAAATTATTAAATAGTGCATACGCTATATTATTATTTGATAATTTATTCCAAACATAATTGTTTTTAGTAGGATTTTCTAACGAATTACTTCTTCTAATTATCATATTATTTTCTGGAAAGACTTTAATCAATACAAAATCAATAGAATATTTAGATTTTTTATTTATAAAAGTTATTGATGTTGTTGAATTTTCAACTTTATATCTTTCCCTATCATTATATTTTCCGTTCAAATAATTGAAGAAATCTTCTTTAATCATTGTCGCTTCATTTTTCTTTTCTTTATTATAATTAAAATTTTTTATTTTTTGGGAATTCTTAGTTAGCAACAATTGAAAATCTAAATCAAAAAAACCATCAACATCTTTTAAGACTATATTCCATTGAGCAGATCCAACCAATCGCTCAATAAATTTGTACTCTCTTGTATTATTAAAATGATTATGCAAATCACTAATAATACTACGTGCTTGGTTAAGTGCATTTGATATTTCCTTTTTATATACTCTTTTGATTCTATTCACTATCTTATCTCCTTAAAAATATAATTCTATATAATTAGAATAAAGTTACTAATGCACTCAATTTTAAAGCAATTAAATCTCCATTCGTTCACTATACAAATCTGTATTTTCCTTTACCCTTACCGCTAACTGGAACTATAATTTTAAGTTCAATTAAGTAATTAATATAATTAGTTCCAGATCCATTAGAACACTTTAAGTACTCCACTATATCTCCTCTTCCAAAGATTGAATTAAAGTATTTACTAAATATTCTTATTAACGATTTCTTGATTGTTGGAGTGTATTTTGATTCGTTTATTATACCTATAATATCTTTACTATTTATCTTAATGTCTAAATTTTGACTTTCAATGTCTAAATTTGTTCTTTCAATGTCTAATTTTTGACTTTCAATGTCTAAATTTGTTCTTTCAATGTTCAAATATTTTAATTTACTTGCGTATTTAATATACTTAGTATTAATAGGTATATTAACTGATGTGATATCTATATTTTCATCATATTCTTCAAAATGGAACATTTCACTTCCATTTTCAATCATTGCTCTTTTGGCTTTCCCAATTCCTGATCCAAATGATTCTATTAAATCTAGAGACTTAAACATTTCTCTAAGTGATGGATTTTCATACATCCTATTTGGAAATGATTCTTTTGTATTTAAATCATTAATTGTTATTGGAGGGATTGGTCTATTATAATTTGTTATTACAATTGAGTTTTCATATACATAAATTTGAATAGTTCTTGGATTTTCATAATTCTTATGTACAATAGCGTTTGTTACTAATTCTTCTACTGTAGAATATGGATAATTATAAATTGTTTCACTTTCTAGTTTATCTTCAATACGTAATGTTACAGATTTTAAATATTTATTTTTAATATCATCCATTACATTTTTTACTTGTTTCCATATTGGGCCTCGATATTCTTTAGATGTCATTATTGATTCACCATAACTACTCTTATATATCAACTCTATATATGAATATGGTATAAACTTTTCTGGATTTCTTGCAAACATCAAAATAGCGAAGTTTTTCACCATATTTGTCGTCGGATCGATTAATTCCATATTTTGAGCCATTTCTTGTTTAGATAAAATACTAGTATTATTGCGATTAGATGTCTGATTTAAGTATTCTCTTATATAATCAACTTCTAAATCATCAAGTGTTGCATTTCTAGATAGTTCTTCTGTAAAATGATAATTAGAGAATTTTCTCAATAATTCATATTCTTCTTTCACAGTAGCTAAACGTGATTCACGTTCTACTCTAACATATCTACCGCGTTTTAATCTAATTGTTTTATCTTTTTCAGCTTTTTCTAATACTTCATAAGGTCCATTATTATTTATTGTGAATGCTACTATGACAAAATATCTACCATCTATTTTGGCATGGGTTATATTAAAGTTTATTTTTGGTTTAATAAAACTTACTAGCGACAAAATTGAGTTTTCAACTGTTTCAAGTTCGCTTTCATCATAACCTGAAATAGGTCTAATTGGTGTCCCTTTCAATTCTTGTTCACTATGTTCTTCAACACCAATAAGCAACATACATATATTTCTATTCATTAAATTATTGCTAAATGAACATAATGTTTTTAGAATTTTGTCTTTTATAAGATATGATTTTTTATATTCTAAATAATCGCCTTCTATTCTTCTTTCTTCTAAGTAGTTAATCGCAATTCTCTTTAATTCATCAAGATTCATAACAAAGCCTCCATTTTTGACATTCGTTAAATTTTTAGCTATCTATGTATAAATTTTATCATAAATATCTAAATACTGCAATAATGAAATTAATAAAAGAGGCTAAAATGAACTAGTTTGGTAGACTTAAAGTAGTCTTGCAACCTAACACCAGTAATATATTAAATAAAAATAAAAAACAAATAATGACGTTGCCTCTATTATAGGAGAATCTAGAAATAAATTTTTTAAACTTGTAAGAGAAAAAAAGTTGATTTACACGATAGCCTAGACCTTTCATGGTAATACACTTTTTATGAATTTAAAAAACCACATAAAAATTCAATATTGTATTATCATCCTAGTTACTTAATCTAGATATACAATAGGTTTATATAATAAAGTAACAAAAAATGTCAATATTTTGAAATTGACCATTGTATTGATGTGTTTGTCCTATAATGTGTGTGTTTTACTAAATGTGTCTATCATATTTTGAAAGATTTTTCGAGTTTTTTAACAAAAATTTAATATTTGTTTTATAGCATTTTTTATTCTTTTTCATAAACAAAATAACAAAAAACACCTCTTGAGTAGTATGCTCTTGAGGCGCCTTTTGTTTTGGTTATTTAAATTACCAAATTAATAAGATGAATTTTGCAGTTTAATTATCTGTTATTATCACATGTATTATCACAACAACAGTGATATATACTGTATTATAAATATAAAATTGTCCAGTTAAATCAAATGTTCCAGGTCCACTTACTGTGTAATTACCCCAAATATCATTTGTAACTGAAGGTTCCTCGAATTGGCAAGGAACATATGTGCTCCATGTATAATATTGGTACCATGGATATGGGCATAACACATCTTCTAATTCTAAATGGAATGTACCGTTATCAGTATCACTATACTTTATAGTATAATTACTTTCAACAGGTGTATATCCAGTTCCGTCATCCTCAATAATTGTGAATTGCTTAACAAACACTTTAGATGGATCTTCTTTTGATACAGCCATTATCTTTACTGTTCCAGCATTTCTTCCTAATACAGTTCCGTAATTTGTTACTGTCGCGATAGACTCATTAGATGAATACCAATAGTAATCAAGTCTTGATCCTGATAATCCTAATGGTTCATTCATATAAATTATACGAGTAAAGCCTTCAGTTATATTAGTACTATTATAACTTTTATTAGATGAATACATCTCTATAATATTAATTTGACTTCCACAATCCCAATCACTGCCAGGGTCTACAAGCAAAGCATTTGCACCTGACTGTGTCACTAGTCTATTAAGAGAAACGCTAAAATTACTAGTATCATCTTTATTGAAATAGCCTATATAATAAGTTCCCTCAGTTAATGCTCGTATTATACTATATGAATTATAATAATTATCCATTAAATATACAGATATAGGATTAATATAATAACTATTTGTACTCGCATTATATGCTTTTTCAGCTAGAACAAATAAAATATCATCAGTTTGTGAGCCTTCATAAGTAGCATTAATTACAAATTTACCCGTTTGGTTTAATTCTAAAGCTTCAAAATAATCTCCTTTTATAGAACTACTCATAATAGGTAAATATGTATTACTAGATTCTGATAAATCAAATAAATCTATTTCTTCATTATAAAGCGGCAATACTTCTATTGTTAATGAGGCTAGATTAGTTGATGGAACATTTACATCAAGATAAAAATATCCATTTCTAGGAAGACATACAATAAAACTATCCTCGCAATTTTTATTTTGTGCATGATTTGTATAACCTGTCAAACTATATTTTTCTAATAAATTAGATGAATTTTTTGGTGTATCATTATATATTTTAATAGCATTAGCAGGATATGTAAAAGTAGTTCCGTCTATGTTTGTTCCAGTAAGTTTAATTTCATAAAAACCTGCTCCCCGATCATTTATATAATAATAATCATGGATACCATTATATGTATTTAGAAGTATATCATTTTGGGTATTATAAGATAAATATGCAGTTGTTCTTGATGCAATTTGAGTACTAATTGTTCCTGTACTTTCACCATCATCATAAGAGACCCTTAAATAATATGTTTTTGTATTTTGTAATGTTTTTATAAAGTGAACATTATGTGAATTATTATTTAAATCATTAAAACTAACTAATTGCATATGTTCATCATATAATCTAACGTCAAGTAAATCATTTGCCTGAATTTTAAACTCATAATTCTTTGTATAATTTACATTCAACTCATACATCTCATATTTATCAATTAATTGTGTACTAGAATCAATTGTCAATGATTCATTGATTGTGGAAGAATAATTTGATAATGTATAAGATGCATTAGTCCTAGGGCGATAATACATAACATAATCAGCATCACCACCATGACTAGAAGTATATGGACACTCATCACCTTTATGTGTATACAATCCTTCCATTCCCCATTTAGACTTAACATTATACATGTTTACGTTACCACAATTACCATTCGAACTTTCACCAGATAATCCAACTATTATACCAGAATGTAAATTATCATCATCAGTTAAATCATTTGGAGTCCCTTTATTATCATAATAACATACTATGTCTCCAACTCTAGGATCATCAACAGATTCATAGCTATCATCTATGTAATAAGCGGTTGGAAAACTTATCCACGTGTCATTAGTTGATATGTTTTGACTATACCAGGCAAAAGAATGACAATTATAACTTGTTGTAGGAGATCCATCAGTTTGAATTAGATTATAACCAACTGAGTTTCTTGCAATAATATCATTTCTAACATTTGTTGGTAAATCATTTAAATACTTGCACACCAAATACTCTCTAGGATCAGTTCCTGAAGGTAGTGAAACGTCTGTTCCATTTGGTGTATAAACAGTTTCAGTATAAAAATTGAAATATAATGTAAAACTAGTAGTGGAACCATCTAAAAATTTATAAGGAAAAATCCTATAATATGTACCAAATACATCTCGACTACTCATTATTGATTCATCAATTGTCGGATTATAACGTGCTAAACTATCATAATTAAACACAACAATGTCGTCACTTTGAGCAAAAACAACTCTTGTTGGAATACTTAATGCCATGAAAAACATTAATGCAATTAAACTGAAAACTAATCCTACTTTTTTCATTTTGATTAACTCCTATTATATTTTTTTATTCTTATTCGTAATCAATTGTGCCCACACCAGCATATGTCATCATACCATGAGTAATTATAAACCTATGTGTTGTTTTAGATACGAATATAGCTACACTTTCATTATCATTTAATGCAATGGTAATTGAAGTTGTATCATTGTCCAATGTACTACCTAATTCACTTTGAATTGATTTTACTAATTCATCATTTTCAGTAAACTTTAGATTCATTAACTTATTATTATAATAATCAAGTATTTGATCTTCATCAATAGAAGTCTCTGGTTTTCCCAATAAAGCCCAATACGTACTTTCACTTACTGATATCGATTTGATACTGTCAAAAGAAACAATCTCATAAAAATAAAAATCACTTGTAATACTATATGCACCATATGATAACTTAAATTCTGAATAATCTAATGAAATTAATGAAATATATGCTTTAGTAAGAGAATTATTTATAGTTTCAGTTATCAAAGCATAACCACTTCCATATACATAAATATTAAATACTGGCTCATTGGTGTTACCACTATCATTAATCTGGAAACTACAAAAATCATTTGTATCACCACTTAATTGAACTTTATAATCTTCATAAAAACTTTCTTTGCTATCGATTATATCTATGTATGGCAGAAAAAATGTTTCTAGTAATGAGTCAGTAAATTCATTACAAGTAAGTCTAATTGTTGTATTACTTACTAAGCCTTTTTTTACAAATAATTCCTTTATATCATTTTTATTTATGATTTCATCAAATGTGAAATAGGTAGCTTCATTATTTATTACATCGTTCCACTCAACTTCATTCTTTAAATTAGTTGTTGTGGTCTTTAATTCATATGACAACTTATCCATATTTACTTTTTCTTGTTTGTTTAATGATAAAGTTTTAATTTCTTTATCAATCTTCATTATTTCTTGCATTCGAACACTACTATCATTAATACTATCTAAACTATCTATTGCTTTATTAACTTTATTAACGCTACTATAGTATTGATTATTCATTAGACCTAAACTTAAAACAATTAATATTAATAATACGAAACTAGACAAAGATATTATCAATCTTTTTTGTCTTGTATTACGTTTATTTGTTTTCTCTTTACAATATTCAACAATTTTTTTTGAATTAACTTTTACTTCAGGAACATCAATAACATCTTCTTTTAATAATTTTTCTAATTTCTCATCAGTCATTACTTGTCTCCTTTAAAACTATTTGTTTTAATTTTTTCCTTGCTCTATCTAACCTAGAGGCAGCATTTGTCTCAGTTATCTTTAAAATAAAAGCAATTTCTTTTAAACTATAATTTTCATAATAATATAGAATAATTATTGTTTTATAGTCTTCTTTTAATTTACAGACATAATGCCATATTTCTTCATTCTTTTCATCAGCATCTGAAGTATCTGGAAGATTATTAATGTATTCTTGATCGATCAACAAAATTTTTCTATTTTTCTTTACAATATTAATACACTCATTTATTGTGACTCTAATAAGCCAGTTCTTTATATGCTCTTCACTTTCAAAACCTTTATGAGCTCTATAAAGTTTTAAAAAAGTATCTTGAACAGCATCTTCTGAATTAAATGTATCTCGTGTATACTTATATGCAATAACAAATAGCATATTATAATATTTGTTAATTAAAATATCAAATTCTTCATCTGTTAATCGCTTCATTTTCTTGCCCCCCCCGAATACTCATTTTAATCTTCTTCACCTATAATACAAATAAGGTAGTAATAATATCACACTTTTTTTAAATTTTTTTATTTTTTTTACTAAATTATATCATTAATCAAAAACTATTTAAATATTTTAATTTCATATAAGTAAATATTCTTTCAATTGGTTCAACTCTCGTTGTCTGTACAGGTTCAACTCTCGTTACGAGCACAGGTTCAATTCTCGTTATCTGTAGACCTGTTAAACTAATGGTTCAAATCTCGTTAACATCAAAGGTTCAACTCTCTTGGGTAACTGTAGATAGGTAGTATGACAAAAAGTCACTTTTTAGGTAATAAAAAAGGCAGCTCATACCATTTATAGTGGTTAAAAACTGCTATTTTTATTGTTTTTGGTGTATTTTTGCCTATTTTACCAAAAGACATATAGACAAAGTGTAATGTGTTTATAGGACAAAATGTCGAAATAAGCCCTCTACTATGACTATATGTCAAAATCGCTATTTTTGTATTAAGTATGACTATTTGTCAGGTAATATTTAATATATACGTTGACTATATGTCGGGGATAAAAAATTTAAGTTTGACTAAATAAAAACACCTCTTAAGAATATTGATTCTCTTGAGGTGTTAATGTTTTTATTCTATTCTTTTATAGCAATTCTTAAAACATACAATGTTACATTTTCCATACCTTTTGGAGTAAACTGGATTTGTAATTTAGTACCATCATCTAATGACCATTCATACCAAATAGCACCAGAACCAAATTCAGCAATTGGTTTTCCTAATATTTCAACAACCTCTTCAAAAGTCATATCTACTTTTATCAATACTGCTTTTGATGCTTCAACTATATTTTCAGGATCACACTTATCACTTACTACTCTTGCAATACTTCCATGATCAATTATCCAAGGTTCTACTTTAATAAATTTAAAATCATCATCAAATACTACTTTATATGAATCATTTGTATCTGTCTGAAAATTAAATCTCTTTTCTTGTGTAGTTGTCGTAATCGCTGTTGGAAATCCAGTTATTTTCATAATTTGATAAACATCCATTCCTTCAGAAAGTTCAAGAATAGACTCGTTAGTAGGAATAACATTTTCAAAAATATCTACTTTTGTTACTCCTTCTTCATCTGACATTTCAGCAATAATAATCAAATTATCATCAAACTTTATAATTCTAAAAGGTTTATATGATATCATCGTATAATGCTTATAGAATAATTCAAATTCTATTAATGACATCTTTAAAATATCTTCTTCAATTTTACTTATTTCTTCTTCTAAATTCATATCATCAATTTCTTCACTAGTTCTAACTTCACTCATATGAGCACTTAAAGAAGAGAGTCTATGTACAACAACTTCGCTTGTAATAGTTTCATTAGCTAATTCAGTATTTTCAGTATTATTGTTGTCTTCGCTTATATTGTCTTCTTTTATTTCTGTATTAACATACTCATTATTAGTGTTTTTATCTTCAGCATTTTCAACAATTGAATCATTAGACTTGTTATTTATATTTTTAGAAAAAGCAACCTTACACCCTGTCATCAATATTAATACTGTTAATATAAATAAAATACATATTATTTTCTTCATGTCATCACCTACTCTATATCTATACTAACAACAACATATTCACCATTAACTAAATGATAATTAATTAAAACTATGTTGCCACTAGTAGTTTCATATTGTTGAATTATAGTACCAGAGCCAATATCTAAACCAATACTGCCTAAAGTTTGTATAACTTCATAATATGACATACCAATTTCTAAATCTCCAATATCATCTAAATCTATTAAAGAGATAGAAGGATTAGTTTCACCTAATGTACGCATATTCTCTGGTTCAGTATACATTGTATTCCAAGGACTTACAGCAAAGAATCCAAGGAAAGTGTCATAAACGCCCCAATCACAATTAGAAGGATCAATAATTAAATCATACGAATCATCATATCTTCTTACAAAATCAGTTCCAGGCTTATGAGACCAATAACCATCAGAATCCTGTCTATACCAATGATAGTCCCAGTCATCTGAACAGGCAACTAGTGCTACTTTATATGTTCCTTCAGGACACTTTGCAAATTTATCAATCGGCATAAAAATCAAATTAGTATTATATGTTTGATTATATTTGACAAAATCCTTATGAACAGCAGTATACATAGCATCATAATCACTATAATCATATGTCATACTTTCTGAATATTGTCCTGGTTGTTGCTTATTCCACAAATCATTTGTTCCTGGCTTTACTTGACTATTTATTGCATAGTTATAACAATTATTATAATCTTCAACGTCATCATCCCATAATAGTGGATTATAATCTAGTTCATATCCAGACATAGGTAATGTAACAAAAGCATCAATAAATATTTTTACTCTAGAATTATATATATAATTTCCAGTAATGTATAAAGTATCTCCTAATGAAGTTGTATTTGCGTAAATATTACCCCAATAATCTACACTACCACCTTGTGATATACTCCATGAATAGTATTGCAAAATATTAATAGGAACAACTTCATCACTCAAATCAATAGGTGTGTATACACCAGCACCTACAGTCATTGATGTATAAATATTAATAGGAGCATTAGAATATGTTAACGTATCATTTAAAATAGTAAATGTTTTACGATAAACAACACTTGGGTCTTCTTTTAATATAGCATATATTGTAACATTAGTATTAGAAGTAACTGATTTTGCCAAAACTGTTCCATATTGTGTTACCATAGCAACACTATCATCACTTGAATACCAATCATATGCTAATCTTGAATTTGGCTCAAGAAGTATATTATCAACCATTAAATATATACATCTTGTAAATCCTTCAGTAATATTATAATTATTATAAGAACCATTATTTAATAATACTTCACTACCAATTGTGTATCCTTGATTTGGCATTGGATCAGCAACCAAAGTGCCATCCATATTTACATTAGTATTAATTAATCTTCTTAGATTAAGATTCAACGAGCAGTTTATATTGTTAGTATATCCAATATAATATGTTCCTTCATCAAGTATTAAAGTAGTGTTATAACTATCCTCATCATATGTTAAATTAACTTGAAGAATTGAAGAAAGGCTATAATGGTTAACTCCTATATCATAACCTGGATCTTTGTTTAACTTAAATATAAATAATTTAGTACTATTAAAGCATCCAGTATTAGAATTAAGTTCAATTTTTATTTTTGATTTGTGACTAATATCCACCTTCTTAAAATAAGAAGCCTCAGTTTTATAACTAAAAATATTAGTAAGTGTTGAAGTAGCTAAAGTATTTAAATAATTAATACTCATCTCATCAACATCAGAAACTAAAAATTGTAATGAAGCATAATCATTTCTTGGAAGAGTTATTTCAATATAATATGTTCCCTTTTCAGGTAAAAATACATATAATTCATTTTCCAAAGCATTAGAGGTAGCTGGATAAGTAATACCATTTACAGAATATCTATCAAGTGGATTCGTTAAAGTAGAATCTGTATATACCTTTATAGCACCTTCTGGATAAGTAGCATTATTACCAGCATCAAGTTTGAATTTAAATAATTTTTCGCCATAAGTATTATTAAAATTTACTACACAATGATAATCGTTATTACCTGTTAAATGCAAATTTGATAAAATGTTTAGATTTGTATTAAATGTAGCATTTAATGATACAGGCCAAGTAGCTTGATATGATGTAGTAATATTACCACTGGATGAACCACTTACAAAATTTACTCTTAAATAATATGTACCAGGGTTTAAATATGTAGTGATTGTTCCTGTACAATTACTATTTGTCATAACAGGTGTAATAGAAGTAATCTCATTAAAACTACTATCGTAAAAAGTCATATCTAAAGGACTTAAAGCACTTGAAATGAACTTATATGACTTAGGGCATTTTATATTTACCTTGTAAACAATAGAGCCATTTTCTGGACAATTACTCATTAAACTATGCATAGTTGTAGCACAATTTATATTAATTGTATAGTTATCAAGGACATATCTAACAGCATTATAAGCATTCAATTTCAAAACATTTTGACTAGTTGTACTATCTCCACTAGGAATTTGAATACTTATTGTTTCTGCACTTGCCAAAATTGCTGTTTTTAACTGATTAGCAGATAAATTATTATTTATAGATAATAACAACGCTGCAACCCCGGAAACATGGGGAGCAGCACATGAAGTACCATTAAAATAATCATAAGCAGTAAAAGAGGTCGAAGTTGTCGTCAAACAATTGTCAGATAGGGGAGACAATCCACCACCAGGAGCATAAATATTTACTGCTTCACCATAACAAGATGACTGACTCGAGTTCCAAATTGATCTGTTACCATTAATATCATGAGCTCCAACTGAAATTAAATTATTAAGTGCGTAGTCTTCAATATCACTATAATCATCCACATTAACTCCGGCATTACCAGCACTCCAAACAAATAAACCAGGAAAACGCTCTATAGCAGCTAAAATACTCGGAGAATTCCCAAAGCCACTTCCACTATAATTTAAAATTGATATTCTATTAGATTCATCCCACAAAGATGTTGCAGCATCAATAGCATCAATGATTGCATTACCACTAAACCAAACTCCACCACTAATATATGAGACTTGCATCGGAACCAATGACACATGATGATTTACTCCCGCAACGCCAGTCTCATTATCACCAACTGCACCAATTATTCCGGCAACCTTTGTTCCATGACTACCATCAACATCAGTTGTAGTAGTATTATCATGGTAGTAATCATATCCACTAACTAGATTTGCATTTAAATCCTCGTGTAACGCTATACCACTATCAATAATACCAACACGAATATTACCACTTCCAGTTGTAACATCCCACGCTTCATTGGCATCTATTCCATTAGTCCCATGAAGTGCCCATTGTTCTGAATATCTAGTATCATCAGGAGATACAACAGTAGGCTTGTAGTAATAATTAGGACCAGCATATAATACTTCATCAAATAGTTCTATCTTATGTACAACATCTATAACTTTTTCTTTAGTATTAGTATTCAAAACTATCTTAATTATTTGCTTATAATCAATTTCTTTTAAATGTCTAATTATTTCTGAATCTATTGATTTTAAAGTCTTATCATCTACTAAAAGATCATCAGAAACATTAGCTAATTCTTCTAAAGACTCAACACCATCAATGGAATACAACTTTCTTATAACATTAGTATTTATTCCACGATATTGGCTTTGACTGGGTTTTAAAACTACAATTACTGATTTTGTATCAAATTCACTGTTTAAATCAACATTAGATGATATTTTTCTTTCACTGTAATCATCTTTAAAATCAGATGCATTTGTTTTAAAACCATATATACAAACCAAACAAAGCATTATACACAAAAGAACTAAATAACTAATTATTCTTGTTAATGTATGTTTTCTCATAAAAAACTGTTTCCTCTTATTCTACTGGTCCAAGCGCCACATCTGGCTGAGCTGATTTAACAAATTCTAGTTGTTCCAGTTTTCTAATTGCTTCAATTACTTTTTCTTTCCCTAGTGGTTCTAAACGTATAAATATAATTTGCCTAAAGTCCTTTAATAGATATTCGTATTCTTTTTTAAACATATAATCAGGTGGAGTCACACCACCAGAATATTTAATACTTACAGCATTTTCTAATTCAAAACTTTCAACACTTAATTCAATATAATTAATTGGCTTTTTCAATACAACAATTATTAAATTATCTGGAAAAACATCATCAATTGTTCCTTTCCAATATACTTTTTTATCTTCAAGATCAAAACTTTTTAGTATATAATCATAAGTTAAACTTTTTGGACTAAAAGATCTAATTTGACAAATTATTCTATTTTTCTCCTCATATAGATATTCTTTACTATTTTGTTCATTAATTTGGTTAAGTGAACTATAATACAAATTTTTTATTTCATTCCAAATATCTATAGAATAATCATTAACATCCAATGATTCATAACAAAGGGTAATATCATTCTTAATTTCTTCTTTATACTCTAATAATTCAATATTACCCTCACAATTTTCACCTAAACCTACTTCTTGCTCTTGATTGGTTTCCTCAAGATCTTGTTTGCTCTCTAAGTTGACTTTATTATCAACAGACATATCGCTCGATTTTTCATTTACTTGTTTCTCTTTACATCCAATTAATAGAAAACAAAGTAATGCAATTAAAACAAATGCTAGTTTTTTCATCATTTACACTCCTTTCATAATTATCATTTATACACTTTTACATAATAATTATATCATACTTTCTAAAAAATCAAAAGCAATTTTAATATTCTAAGTCCACATAAGTTAAAAATACCATCAATGGTTCAAATCTCGTTAACTGTAGGCCTGTTAAACTAATGGTTCAAATCTCGTTAACATCAAAGGTTCAACTCTCTTGGGTAACTGTAGATAGGTAGTATGACAAAAAGTCACTTTTTAGGTAATAAAAAAGGCAGCTCATACCATTTTTAGTGGTTAAAAGCTGCTATTTTTACTTAAAATTGGTTATTTTTGCCTATTTTACCAAAAGACATATAGACAAAGTGTAATGGTGAAAACAACGAGATTCGAACTGATTATAATCAGTATGTTTCCCAATACAGATGTTTTTGATAGTTTCAACCCTACGTTGCGACTACAAAAAATCTCGATTATTTTTTAAATAAAAAAAGACCACTTTTAGGCTTCATACCTAAAAATGGTCGATTTTTCTTCATTTTATGCTTATTTTTGACTAGAATTACTTATTTTTTCTCGAGACAAACGACAGTTTCTACTGTCTATTACATAAATAGAACTACATTTAATCTCGTCCATTTTCAGAAAATAATCGCATGAATAACATAACAAAATTGTGGATTTAATGAATTAAAATTCTAATCATTTTACTATTTGTACTCAATTATTTTAATTAAATCAATTCCATAGCTACCTGCACAACCCACATAACTAATAATACCTTCTCCATCTACTTTGTATAATAATGTATATGTAGTTTTTGGTGTTACCCATCCTGTATGATTAGCAACAGCGATATAATACACTCCATCAATTTCTATAACGTTATACATTTTGACACTGCAGTCAAATATCTCTTCAGTTATATTAATGTAATCATTTAGTTCTCTTAACTCATCAAGAGTAATCTTGATATCTTCACCAATCTCGCAAATAGATTTATCCTTTATTAAAGGATGAATCTTTTCACTCTCCTTTGCCCATTTTTCTTCAAGAATTGTTCTTGCTTCTTTTTTATCATACAACTCATTTGTTTTTAGATTAACTGCTACATATTCTTGATCTTGATTATAATAAAATAGGTAATCATTATAATGTTCGGCTGATCTATCAAATGAATCAACTTCTACCTCATATCTAACAAAATCT
>JAEEGL011908513.1_pt1 | contig 60103 bp, 51 predicted proteins | sample 9134231 | NCBI WGS metagenome assembly JAEEGL01 (sample SAMN16246548, study PRJNA631951) | gut metagenome | biome: gut microbiome; feature: rumen; material: fiber-attached | host: Bos | place: Iran: Karaj | collected 2018-10
CGTAGTTGCCGGATATATGTCTTTTACCGACGCGCAGAAAAAACTCTTTATCAAAGCCCTTGGCAGAAGGGACATACTTGATATTTCCAAGAAGAATTACTATGCCAATTTCCTTAAGGGTACAGAGAGAGACTATGTAAACAAGGCTGACAGGTATGCTCTTATCGACGAATTTGTTACGGGTTCAAAGCAGGGGAACGCAGGAGTGGTACTGGAAAAGGGTGCGCACTACGATGCGCTGTGCAGCCTCTTTTCAACACAGATGTCCGACACTGAGGGCATTGATGCCTATGGCGGTGCAAAGGACAAGATGGCGGGCGAAAAGCTTCTTTTCATGCAAAGGAGCACGGCGATAGACTGGAAACTGTTTACAAGGGCAGTGAGCTTTGTAAACAGGGCATCCAAGGAGCTGGAGTATGCAGAGGGAAATGAGGAACTCTACAGATCTGTAGGAAGTATCAGCGAGAATGGTGAATTCCGGATGGACTATTCACTTCTTAGAAAGAACTATCACCGCACCGGAAGCGGAATCATGAGATATATAGCAAGGGATGTGATAGGCAGACTGGACAAAAAGTATAAGGTTTCGTCTTCTCTCAAAACCGGTCTGGATATAGCCTACTGGGTAGATAAGAATTTTCTCGACAACAGATATGCAGGCGAGAGAAAGAAAGCAGATGGTCTGCATAAGAACATTAAAGGAGTACAAAATAAAAAAGCCGGTGCGATAGGCCAACTCAATTTTACAAACTATTCGGGAGCGAGCTCGGTTTTCAAACCGGACTCGGATCTTCAGCTACTGAGGCACAATATTGACGAGATCATGGATGGGAAGAAGAATGTAGATACTGTAATGTCGGAAATTGCTGACAATATAAAGATCTACGGATTTTACCCGGAGAAAGAGGGCGGACTCTCAGGGAAGAATAACAGTTTTCTGGCGAAGGGAAAGGTGCCGGAGGGAATAAAAAAAGAAAAATACAAGTACGGAGATATACGCGATTATAAACAGGATGTTAAAAATGTGATGACCACAGCCGGGTATATATACAAATATGCGTATACCAGCATGATCAGTGCCTTTGGTGCCGACATTTTAAAGGACAAAGAGGTAAGAAAACTACTTGACAGTGGAGAGAGCAAGAAAGCAGTCAGACTGACAGAGAGCATCATAAGGAAGAAGTTCGATGGCATTCTCAAAGACAAGCTCGGAGAGAAGGAGTACAAATGGCTGATCGAAGCTTCAAATGATCTGGATGAAGTGGCGGTTGACGTAAGCAAAACACTCGAAAGCGCGCTGAATGGTTACTATTATGCCAGGAGTTGTATCAGCAATATTAACAGTATCGTACAGGCGGGAAAGCAATATTCATCTCTGAATTCCGGGATAAAGCTTGCGGGGAATAAGAAGGCCGGCGATGAGGAGAAGCTTAAAAACGCAGAGAAGTTCCAGACAGAAGATCAGAAAGAACTAAACAGGAAGACCGTGGAGAATCAGGAAAAACTCATGAAACTGGGTGTTGACCTGTCAAAGATCGACAAGGCAGGGCAGATATCCACATCCATGCTCAACATCATCGTAGATACGATCAATATGGATGAGATAATCGTTTCAGGTGGAGCCAAGCTCATCTCGCAGACCATAGACGGGGCAGTGGAGCTGTGTCTGTACCTGACTACGCTCGCCCTTGACAGGGGTAAGATAGCTGATTATTTCAGAACCTCACAGGATGGTAAACAGACAGTAAAACGGCTCTTTGAGGGACTGAAGAAGGTCTACGCGGCTGAACCGGAAAAATACAATAAGCTTGAAAAAGCTTATACTGATGGAAGTATGTCTGATTCACAACTCCTTGGAATTGTGAAAGATGGACTGGGGTATCAGAGCGACGATGAGCTTGTTTCCGACACATGCATGAAGGTTTCACAGAATGTGATCTTCTGCGCGAGCAAATATAACCCAATGGAGAGCAACAAAATCATGGCGAAGGCTGTCATGTCGGCTATGGGGCTTTCGGACTATGTGGGAGATACGTCGCCCAAGGCAGCTGAGCAGCTCTACAATAAAATGAATAAAGCGGAATAGAACCCGGCTTAAAACAAGTTGACATCATCGCCTGATTGTATGTATAGTAAAAAAGGTTAATCGTTTAATCAAACTTTAGGAGCGATGATCATGAATATTAAAACCATAGCCGAGCTTGTCGGGGTCAGCACCGCGACTGTATCAAATGTTATTAACGGCAACTATGGCAAAGTGTCACCAAAGACCAGGGAAAAGATCGAGTCGGTGATCAGAGAGACAGGATACAAGCCAAATGTCATGGCCAGATCTCTTGTCAAGAAATCTTCAAGGCTTATAGGTCTGGTGGTTCCATATCTTGGAAAGGATGAAGATTTTTTTACCAATCCATACAATGCACATATGATAGCCTCAATAGAGAGATACATCAGAGCAAGGGACTATTATCTTATGCTCAGATGCGTTGGTAATCCGGCGGAGATAGTGCCTTTGCTTTCTTCCTGGAATGTGGATGGAGCCTTCTTTCTTGGCATATACAAGGAGGAAGTCAGGCAGATCCTTACAAAGCTTGATATCCCGCTTGTGTTCTTCGACACCTATGCCCCGGGCGAGAAGATTGTTAACGTGGGCATTGAGGATTACCGCGGTGGATATCTGATGGCCAGATATCTGATCGGCAAGGGACACAAGAAACTTGCACTTGTGACTCCGGATGTCACGTCAGAGGGTGTTATAAAGGAGAGATATAAGGGCTTTACTGATGCCTGTAAAGAGGCCGGCATCAGTTTCAAGCCCGGCAATATATTCTACACGGACACAACATACAAGGATGCTATGCAGATAGGTCAGGATATAGCATTTAAGTCCGGAGAGTACACGGCTGTTGCCTGTATGTCAGATATCGTGGCCTTTGGCGTCACGGAAGGCCTCAGGCAGTGCGGGCTGAGGATCCCATATGATGTTTCGGTCATGGGGTTTGATAACCTGCCTGACTGCGATTTTATGGTCCCAAAGCTCACCTCAGTTGCTCAGGACTTTGAGTTCAAGGCAAAGAGAGCAGGGGACTATCTGTTCAGGATGATAGATGGTGACAAGAATCTGGTCATAGATGAAAGGCAGCCTATCAGGGTTGTAGAGAGACAGTCTGTAAGGGATTTGTCAGTTTAATATTTCTATCTTAAAGGGGACGTTTAGGTGAGTAAGCTAAACGTCTCCTTTTTTACCGGGGGTTATATGACGTAAACTAACCTTTTTGTGGTTAATTGTTTACTAACCATTCTGTAAGAATCTTATAAAAAATCATTTGCCAGATTGGCGAAAAATCCAGCTGTTTTATTGAAATAATGGAAATGCCAAAAAAGGGGTTGACCGTTTAACCTACACGTAATATAGTCTTGGTAAATCGATTAACCAATCTCGAGCGAAAAACCACTACAAAGATTTACCAAGGAGGATTGAAAAATGAAGTTTAGAAAAATCAGTGCACTCATCATGACAGCAGCACTTACTGCAGGTGCCATGACAGGATGCGGAAGTTCAGAACAGGCAGCTACAGGCTCGGGTGAGCAGGCGGCCACTCAGACAGCTGCAGCATCAGGAGAGACAGAAAATGTAACATTAAAGATCTGGGTTCCTGAGGAAGAGGTTGACATAACAGACCAGATGGTCAAGGACTTTGATGAGGCTCATACAGAGTTTGATATCACATATGAGATCGCGGTCGTTGGAATCGACGAGGCTCCTCAGGCTCTTGAGACAGACGCTGATACAGCAGCAGATATCTTCTACACACCAAGCGGCGGAGTTGCAGATCTTGCAGCCAAGGGACTCCTTCTTCCCATCGCCAAGGATATTGAGGAGCTCAAGGCAGACCTTCCTGAGAGTGCCATCAATGCTGTAACAATAGACGGACTTACATACGCAGTTCCTTTCTCACCCAACACCTTCTTCATGTACTACAACACAGACATGTTCACAGAGGATGAGGTAAAAAGCCTCGACACAATGCTTGCAAAGGATCTTGGACCGGATACCTGGAACTTCAGCACACAGCTCACAAACTCATGGTATGCTGAGATGTTCTTCCTCGGAAACGGCTGCACACTCTTTGGTGCTGATGGTAAGGACGCTTCTGACTGCACCTTCAATGACGCAAATGGTCTTGCAGCAGGTCAGTACATGATCAGCCTTGCCAAGAATCCCAAGTACCTTGAGGACGCAGACGGCGTAGGCGGAAGTGCTTTCAAGGAGGGTAAGCTCGGAGCAGTAACAAGCGGAGCATGGAGCGCACCTGAGTTCAGGGAGGCTCTTGGCGACAAGGTTGCCGCTGTGGCTCTTCCTGTTGCAAACATAGGTGGCAAGGATGTACAGCTTTCAAACTTCGTAGATTTCAAGACAATCACAGTTAAGTCAAACACCAAGTACCCTCTGTGTGCACAGCAGCTCGCAGTATATATGGCAGGTCACGACAGCTCCCTTACAAGATATAAGGAGCAGGGCGATGTGCCTGTGCTTAAGTCACTTGCTGACAGTGAAGAGATCAAGAGCGATATCGTTGCAAGTGCCCTCAATGACCAGGCAGCTCTTGCTACCAACCAGCCAAGCATCCCTCAGATGGGTGAGTACTGGGATCCTATGAAGGCTCTTGGCGAAGGTATCTACCATGGTGAAGTTGATGAGTCAAGCCTTCAGGGTCAGCTCGATGCACTTGTAGATAACATCACAAGCACACTTACAGAGTAATTATCATACAAGTTTTCTTTTTCATATATCTTTTCATAATTGAAAGGGGCCTCAAAAAGCCCCTTTCATCTCCAAATGAGGTAATTTCCAATGAAGTCTTCCAAAAGAAAAAGTACAAGTAAATTATTAACGGTTCTCTCCGCAATTTTCATGGGATCTGCCAATATATTTTCCGGTCAGATTTTAAAGGGATTTATATTTCTTGCCCTTGAAGTTGCATACATAATATTCATGGCAGGCAGGGGATTCTACAACCTGAACATGATGAGAACTCTCGGAACCAGTACTCAGGGCATGACATTTAATGAAGCCCTGGGAATATATGAAGTAAGTCAGGGCGATAATTCCATGCTCATCCTTTTGTACGGTGTTGTCACACTGGTAATAACAGCAGTATTCATTGCTTTGTGGCTCTTTTCAATATACTCCGGCAAGAAGGCGCAGGAGCATCTGGCTCTTGGTAAAAGACCCAACAACTTTATTCAGGATGTCAAGAGTCTTTCAAATGAAAATGTACATATGCTGCTCCTTGCAACACCTGTGGCAGGTCTGACAATATTCACTGTAATGCCGCTAATCTATATGATCCTGATGGCATTTACCAACTATGACCAGGAGCATCAGCCACCCGGAAATCTCTTTACCTGGGTAGGCATGACAAACTTTCAAACACTTTTAGCAACCGGTGACAGGCTCTCAAATACTTTCTGGCCTGTTCTTGGGTGGACCCTCATATGGGGATTTGCAGCCACCTTTTCCTGCTACTTCGGCGGGATGATCCTTGCAATGATCATAAATTCCAAAGGAATTGAATATAAAAAGTTCTGGAGAACAGTTTTTGTTATCACAATGGCAATACCTGCCTTCATTTCACTGAGGGTAGTGTCAACAATGCTCGGTGAGAGAGGAATCTTTAATGTCCTCCTTCAGCAGTGGGGATTCACCGAAGGAGCTCTTCCGTTTTTGACCAATATAACCTGGGCGAGAGTCTCAGTTATATTAGTAAACTTCTGGGTTGGTGTTCCCGTGACCATGCTCATGGTCAGCGGTATCCTTATGAACATCCCGGGAGAGTTGTATGAGAGCGCCAAGATAGACGGTGCAGGACCTGTGACAATGTTCCTTAAGATCACCTTCCCATATATGTGGTTTGTGACAACACCATACATTATTTCAAACCTCATAGGTAACTTTAATAACTTCAACACGATATATTTCCTGACCGCAGGAGAACCGCTGTCTCTTGACTACTTCAAGAGCGCCGGCAAGACGGACCTTCTGGTGACATGGCTATACAAGCTCACCAAGAATACCAATGACTACAACCTGGCGGCCACAATTGGAATCATCATTTTCGTTATATCAGCAACATTTACACTGATCTCCTTCTCGAGGTCAAATGCAATGAAGAATGAGGAGGGCTTCCAGTAATGAAAAAGACAGTTATAGGCTTGAACCTGGACAATCACATATATGCAGTGGCAGCTTCTGTAATTGCGCTCATATCTCTTTTCCTGCCCATGGCAAAGCTTGAAGAGGGAAGCATCTCGGCATTTATGCTTTGCGCCAGGGTACTTGGCGCAGGAGTATTGCCGCTTGGCCTGATAATTACCGGTGCTGTTTTGTTTACTGCAGTAGCTGCTGTCCTGGCAGCAGTCAGTATACCCAAGACGAGTGTTAAGCTGGCAAGAGTATGGCAGGTGTTTCAGGCCCTTTCAGCGGCACTCTGGACCATGGTGATGTTTTCAACAAGAGCCTTGCTTAAAACAGTGGATCTTGCTGATAACTTCCTTAACAGGGACCTGACATTCGGATACTGGATCGGATTCCTCTCTTCAGTCATTGCGCTTATTCTGGTGATGAAGGTAACAAGGACAAATGTCGGATATATCGCTCTTACCGTCCTTGGTGTTATATGGATCTTTCCGATCCTGTGGATCGTACTTACGGCGTTCAGGGCTGAGCAGGGCTACTATGTGGGATATTTTATTCCCCACGGATTTACCTTTGACAACTTTATAAAACTTTTTACCAACCAGAGCGTTCTGCCCTTTGGAAGATGGTGGGTAAATACTCTTATCGTTGCAGCCTGCAGCTGTGTCATCAATACACTGATCGTCCTCGGTACATCCTATGTACTTAGCAGAACCAGGTTCGCCGGAAGAAAGGCATTCATGAATGTCCTTATGATAATCGGAATGTTCCCGGGATTCATGTCCCTGATCGCTGTTTACAACATCTTAAAGGGAATAGGATTAAACCAGTCACTCCTGGCTCTTATCGTTGTAAGCGCCGCAGGTGCTGCCATGGGTTACCACGTAAGCAAAGGATTCTTTGACACGATACCGAAGGCGATCGATGAGGCAGCAATAATAGACGGGGCATCAAGGCTTCAGATATTCCTTCACGTTACACTGCCACTTTCCAAGTCCATCATTGTGTACACGGTACTTGGAAGTTTCCTCGGTGCATGGTCAGACTACATTTTCCCGAGCATGCTCTTTGGTGACAAGCAGAGCTCCTACACTGTTGCAGTCGGACTCTACTGGCTGACAGACTTTAAGAGGATTGACACCTATTACACGCAGTTTGCTGCGGGTGCTGTTATAGTTGCAGTACCTATCGTTATCCTGTTTGTATGGCTGCAGAGGTTCTATGTAGAGGGGCTTTCAGGATCCGTCAAGGGATAATAAAAGTAATAACAGCGGAGAATTTATATGAAGAACTGGCTTGATTCAATTTACAGTGACGGGACCTTGGGGTTTGTGAGTGATACAAACCCTGAGGCAGGAGACGAGATAACAGTAAGACTCAGACTCTTTGAGGCAGCCTGCATTGATAAGATATTCCTGCGCCGCATCAGAAACGGAGCAGAGGAATATATTGAGATGAACAGGGAAAAGAGTGCGATGGGGCTTGCCTACTACACGGCAAAGGTTGATATAAACGAACCTGTCATCAGGTACTATTTCGTAATCTCCTGTGGTGACATTATTTATTTCTATACGCAGGCGGGAGTGACTACCTTCGTGCCTGATGAAAAGAGCGATTTTGTGATCCTCTCAAAGGCTGCTTACAGGCAGCCTTCCTGGGTTAAAGGGGCAGTCTTTTACCAGATATTTCCGACGAGCTTCAGAAACCACTCTCTTATGGGAATCGTAGAGAAGATACCTTATCTTAAAAAGCTGGGGGTGAACGTTATCTATTTAAACCCCATCTTCAGGGCAAAGAGTGAGCACAAATATGACTGCAAAGACTACTTCCATGTGGATGAATCGCTTGGAGGCGATGCGGCACTTGAGGAGCTTTCAAAGGCTCTGCATGATAACGGAATGAGGATCATCCTTGATATATCGATAAACCATACAGGGCTTGATCACAGTTGGGTAGAGGACAAGAGATATTTCTACCTTGAGGATAAGGACGGAACACTCAAGGGATGGGCAGGTTTTAAGGGGCTTCCCGTTCTGGATTACAGGCATGAAGAGGTAAGAGATCTCATCTACAGAAACGAGGACAGCGTTCTTAAAAAATGGCTGAAACCGCCCTATAACATCGATGGCTGGCGCTTTGACGTCGCAGATGTATTTGGCAGAAATGATGACCTGCAGCTTGCGGATGAGCTCTGGAGAGAAGTGTGTGCTTCTATCAGAGAGGTCAACCCGGAGGCGATGATAATCGGCGAACACTGGGCTGACTGCACTGAGTTTTTGCAGGGGGATCTCTGGAACTGTCCTATGAACTATTTCGGCTATGGCAGGATTGTAAGACAGTTTGCAGGTCTTAAAGATCTTTTCCTTGAACGCAATGAGACATTGAGGGAAGTTAAGTATCTGATGAATGCCGGTGATGTGGTGGGAAGGACGAATGAGTTTTACAGATATATTCCCCAGATCGTTGCGGACTGCAGCATGAATCTGTATGATTCCCATGATGTTTCAAGAGTCCACAACAATGCGGGGATATCTTTTGACAAATGGAGGATGGTGGCAATGTCACAGCTTTTGTGGACCGGGATACCATGCATCTACTACGGTGATGAGCTGGGAATAGACGGTTACACTGAAAATGATTTGGGCTTCAGGCTTCCCATGCCCTGGGATAGGGCAGATGATGAGGAAGGAAATGAGTATTTTAAACTCTATCGCAGGATAATAGACCTTAGAAAAAATGAGAGCGCTTTTTCGGAGGGAGGCAGAAAAGTTCTCTACTCCGATGGCAGGATACTGGCAATTTCAAGGTTCATGGATGATAATATATATGTTGGAATCATGTCCATGGAAGATGAGGAAAAGACAATAGGATTTCCGATAGATGTGATAGGAGGCACCGGATTTGAAGGTGCCGGATCAGACGGCGGGTGTGACGTATTCGGAAGAAAGTACAGGGGGCGTGTGACCTTAGACGGGGAAGCCGAGATTACGGTTCCTTCCCATGAGACGTATCTTATTAAGTTAAGGAGCAGGTGAGATGATAACCGGAGAAAAGTACAGGATAACAGTGCTTACTGACAGACTGATAAGACTTGAGTACAGCGAGAGCGGTAAGTTTGAAGACAGGAAGAGCTTTGCGGTCGTGAACAGGGATTTTCCAAAGACTCAGGCAAAGGTAACGGAAGATGAGAACAGCATCGCTATTGAGACAGCGGCTCTTTTGCTCACTTATGACAAAAAGCCGTTCTCATCCCAGGGACTTAGCATTGAGCTTAAGGAAACGGGCAGTAAGTGGAATTACGGGCAGGCACATGATGACTATTCAAATCTCTGGGGAACAGCCAGGACCCTCGATGAGGCTGACGGATGGATAAGGCTCGGCAAGGGTATATTTGGAAGAGGCGGATATGCAGTGATTGACGACAGCGTCTCACAGGTATTTGACGGCGAAGAGATCTGCAACAGGAGCGATGCCGGCACAGATATCTATTTCTTTGGCTATAGCAGGGACTACTATGGAGGGCTTTCGGACTTTTATGCCCTCTGCGGCAGGACGCCAATGATTCCAAGGTATGCCCTTGGAAACTGGTGGAGCAGATATTATAAGTATACAGAAGAGTCCTATTTGAAGGTTCTTGAGAACTTCAGGAAAGAGGGGATCCCGCTTTCGGTTGCGGTTATCGACATGGACTGGCACCTGACGAAGGTCGACCCGAAATACGGTTCGGGATGGACGGGCTACACCTGGGATAAAGATCTTTTCCCTGACTACAGAAGGTTCCTTAAGTCTGTGCATGACAACAAGCTGGCGGTTACACTCAACCTGCATCCCGCTGATGGTATCAGGGCCTTTGAGGATATGTATGAGGATACCGCAAAGGCAATGGGGATTGACCCTGAGAGCGAAGAGGCGGTCGAATTTGACTTTGAGGATCCTGCTTTCAGAAAGGCATATTTTGACACCGTACTGCATCCCTACGAGTCAGACGGCGTGGATTTCTGGTGGATTGACTGGCAGCAGGGCACAGGCAAAAAGAAGGACAGCGTGGATCCGCTTATCCTCTTAAACCACTATCACTACAAGGATCAGGAAAACCGCAATATAAGGCCGATGATCTTCTCAAGGTATGCCGGACCCGGAAGCCACAGGTATCCTATCGGATTTTCCGGAGATACGATCACGACCTGGAAGAGCCTGGCATTCCAGCCATACTTTACCAGTACTTCGAGCAACATAGGATACGGCTGGTGGAGCCATGATATAGGTGGCCATATGCTGGGAAACAAGGATGATGACAGGCTGATCAGATGGATCGAGTACGGCGTCTTCTCACCGATAATGAGGATACATTCGAGCAACAGTCCGTTCTTTAATAAGGAGCCGTGGACGCTGCAACAGCCCTACAGGGATATTGTCAGGAAGTTCATGAAGCTCAGGCATGCGCTGATCCCGTATCTTTACACAGAGACCTACAGGGCAAGTAAAGAGGGAAGACCTCTGATAAGGCCGATGTACTATGACTGCAGCGAAAACCCTGAGAGCTATAACGTGGGAAACCAGTACAGGTTTGGCGAGAGTCTTATCGCAATGGCTGTGACAGAGCCGGATGACAGAGAGCTGAGGATGGCTGCCACAAGGGGGATCATCCCAAAAGGCAGATGGATCGATATTTTCAATGCAAGAGTCTATGAGGGAGTAAAGGTCAGAAAATTCTACAGACCCTTGTCTGAGATGCCGGTTCTCATTCCTGCAGGCGGCATTGTTCCGATGTCGGCGGATGATACCGCCAACGGCTGTGAAAATCCTAAGGAGCTCAGGATCATGGTAGGCGCGGGTGCTGACGGGGAGTACGAGCTTTATGAGGATGACGGCATCAGCATGAATTATGAAAGCGGCGCATCTGTTAAGACTGCTTTCTCTGTAAAGTATGATGCGCAGTCAAAAAAGATTGAATTTACGATCGACGCAGCAAAGGGCGATCTTTCCCTGATCCCGGATGAGAGAAGTTATGTTGTTGAGTTTCTCGGAGCAACAGGGGAGGGAAATGGTGCGCAGAGCGGTATGAACGGAAAATCGTTGGTATTTAAGCTGCCTAAGACGCAGGTGACACAGCCTCAGACAATTGTAATCAGCAATGTCTGCCTTGTTCAGAACGACTACAGGGAGCTTGTATTTGAGATCATCGACAGAGCCTGGATCGCAACGACAGATAAGGAGATCATCAACAACAGGCTGATGAGCCTGTCAAAGGAGGAATTTGCCGGCTGGCTTAGATCCGCAGATATTTCCGAGAAACTAAAGGATGCCATAGAGGAAGTTCTCTAAAAAATGACAGTCTTGAATTTATAATTCAAGACTGTATAATTTTGTGTATAAATGTAAAGGATGGAAATAGTATGGACGATACCGGTATGCAAAGTGCTGCTTCATCACTTGATTCAGTAATTAAGTTTTTGGAGATAAAAAGCTGGAGCGATATCCTGATCTATGTCTGCATAATTCTTGTAATAATCCTCTTGTACGCCGGATTATGCCTTGGCATGATGAAGCTCAACAAGAAGGTGTTCAAAATGCTCCGCATCAAGAGAGGCAACAGCATCACCCTTCAGTTTCTGGAGAAGGCAATTACTCTTGTGCTGATAATAGTCCTTATCGTGATTCCTCTTGGAGGTGAGACTTTTTCAAGGTCACTTCTTGGCAGTACTACCGTTGTGGCTGCAGTAGTAGGCCTTGCTGCCAATGACGTCATAAGAGATATGTTTGCGGGTCTGCAGATCAGCATATACAAGCCGTTTGACGTGGGAACAAGACTCATGCTCGACACTGGCGAAACAGGAATAGTTGAGAAACTTACGCTAAGGCATGTGGTTCTAAGACAGATAGATACCACGAGGATCATAGTGCCAAACAGTAAGGCTAACACAGCAATAATTGTAAACTACAGCTATGAAGATCATGTTCCGAGAGCCATGTCACTTACGTTCTCGATCAGCTATGATTCCGACCTTGAACTTGCCAAGGAAGTAATAAGAAGGGTAATATGCAGCAATCCGCTTACCCTGAACAAGGATGAATTCAGCGAGAACAATCCGAACAGCAGATCTGTCTATTTCCTTGAACTTGCGCAGAGCGCACTTGTTCTTGGGGCAACAATCTATTACTCACACGATCTTAGGTCAGAAGTAGTAAAGGATGAGATAAACACATGTGTCTATATGGCACTTCGCGAGGCAGGAATAGAGATCCCGTACAGCTATATGAACGTTGTTGTGACGAATAATGATAAGCCGCATCCAACTGCCTGAGACTATTCGCAGTCCCGAAGAACCACTGCAACACAGGTCCCTGACCCTTTTGTACTTTCTACTATAATACCGAAATCCTGACCGCAGAATAGCTTTATTCTGCGGTTTACGTTTTTCAGACCAATATTGTCAAAGGAATCATTCTTCTCATTGATATAATCGTTAAGCTTTGAAAGCGCATCCTTATCAATCCCCGCGCCGTTGTCCTGTACTCGGATCTCATATACAGTCCGTTCCTTTCTCTGAGCTACTGTGAAGCTGACAGATTTCGAAAGTACATAAGAAGCTGCCTTGACATGCTCTCTTTAAGGACAGACAGCTTTGGCAGCTATATAAAGGCCAATTCTCAGGAAATAGATTTTTATATTGAGTATCTGAACACTTACAGGGAACTCAAGACTAAGCAGCGCTTTTGATATCTAAAATAAAGTAAAGGAATCAAAAGTGCTGCTATTTTTAACAGATGTATTAGCTGATATACTTATTACCATAAAGAATTAAGGAAAACGGAGGATAAAGACATGCTTGGAGCAATAGAGGCAGGCGGAACAAAGATGGTGGTAGCTGTTGGGGATGAGCAGGGGAATGTGATAAAAACTGCGCAGATAAGTACAACAACACCGGCAGAGACTATACCTCAGATATTGGATTTTTTTAGGGGCAGTGACATTAGCGCCATAGGAATCGGAGCTTTTGGACCGGTCTGTCTTGATGAAGAAGGCGGTGACTACGGAAGAATAGGGAGTTCTCCAAAACTCGACTGGGTGGGATTTTCCTGGAGTGAAGCCTTTGAAGGGATGAAGGTTCCTGTTGCAATTGATACGGATGTGAATGTGGCAGCACTGGGAGAAGTGGTCGATGGATGTGCTCAGGGGCTTTCCGATGTCATATACATCACTATAGGAACGGGAGTAGGTGTGGGAGTTTATCTCGGAGGCAGGCTCGTACATGGAATGCTTCACCCCGAGGCAGGACACATTTTGCTGGCAAGGGCAGAAGGAGATGACTTTGCGGGAAACTGTCCGTATCACAAGAACTGCTTTGAGGGTCTTGCTGCAGGACCTGCAATAAAGATGCGCTATGGAAAAGAGGCTAAATATCTTCTTAATGATAACGCAGTCTGGGAACTTGAGGCGGATTACATAGCCAAGGCGCTGATGCAGTATATCTGCTGCTACTCTCCCAAGAAGATAATACTTGGAGGGGGAGTCATGAACGTGGATAAGCTCTTTCCGATGGTCAGGAAAAAGACACTTGAATATATGAATGGCTATATCAGGGCTAAAGAGCTTGAAAATATAGAAAACTATATCGTGCCCGCAGGCCTTGGCGGAAGCCAGGGGATAAAGGGAGCGCTCTATCTGGCAAAAACAAAACGGACTGATGGTGAAGGTGTGATAAGAGAAAATGGATGAATATAAAGTGGAGCTTTACCGGCATCTTAACAAATATGTAAAGAAGGGACAGATTCTTTTTACCGGATCTTCTCTGATGGAGCAGTTTCCGATAAATGAGATACTTAAGAATCACGATATGGACATCTGTGTCTATAACCGCGGCATCTCGGGGTATACGATCCCTGAGATGCTAAAGTCCATGGAGGAGCAGATATTCGGCACTGAGCCATCCGTGATATTCATCAATATAGGTACCAATGACATAAGCAGGGAAGAAGAGACGATGGACATGCTAAGGTCAGACTACCGAGAAGTCCTGACTCAGATTAAGAATAATCTCCCCGATACAAAGGTATACATGATGGCATACTATCCTGTAAATACTGAGGTTGCAGACAGGGTGAAGGCATGGCCTGAGGCACCTCTTGCGGCGAGACTGCGCTTTGAGAGGCTTCCGGAAGCCAACGAAATTGTAAAGGGACTTGCTGCTGAGTTTGGATACGAGTATATTGATGTAAATGAAGGACTCACAGATAAAGACGGCAGACTTCGCACCGATCTTACCGCCGACGGGATCCATATGTGGCCGGACGGCTACGAGATCGTCTTTGAGAATATGCGAAGATACCTGACGGAAAGGTAGAAATGAAACGGATAGACTTTGAGAAGGGATCGACACTCAGCAATATACTTGGGGCGGCAGTTCCGCTCCTTGTGGCTCAGATCATCAATCTTCTCTACAATATTGTTGACAGGATTTACATAGCGAGGATCCCGGATATCGGGACTGTTGCTCTTGGCGCAGTGGGACTTTGCTTCCCGCTGGTCATCCTGACCACAGCTTTTACAAATATGTTTGGAAGTGGAGGTGCACCGCTTTTCTCTATTGCCAGAGGGCAGAAGAATGATGGTAAGGCAAAAGAGATCCAGAACACATCTTTTTTTCTTATCCTGATAACTGCTGTAGCGATAATAGTGATCGGAGAGATCTTTGCAAGATATATACTGACAGCTTTCGGTACCTCAGATGCCGCCATGGTATACGCGCTTCCTTATCTTAGGATATACCTGCTTGGAACAGTCTTTTCCATGATATCAACAGGCATGAATCCGTTTATCACGGCACAGGGCTTCGCGGTTGTGGGAATGATAACGATCACTGTCGGTGCGATAGCCAATATCGTGCTGGATCCTGTTTTTATATTTGTGCTAGGACTTGGAAGTGAGGGAGCTGCGATCGCTACAGTGATATCACAGGCTCTTTCAGCGGCCTATGTGCTCAGATTCCTGTTTGGACCAAAATGCCTGTACAGACTGCATCTGCTTAGAAGCGACGAGGTGAAGAAGTGCGGCAGGACTGCCCGCGGCATCATAGGACTTGGCAGCGCGGCATTTATCATGCAGTTTACCAATGCCATGGTGCAGGTATCCTGCAACAATGTGCTCGCTAACGTGGGCGGAGACCTGTATGTCTCTATCATGACTATGGTCAATTCCGCAAGACAGATGATGGAGACACCGATCCTTGCAATCTCTGAGGGAGCGTCTCCTGTCATCAGCTACAACTACGGTGCCCGCAGGTATAAGAGGATAAAGAGTTCCATTTTTATAATGTTTTTGCTTGAGTTTGGCTATACGCTTCTTGTTTGGATATTTATCAGGCTGTTCCCTGAGGCGGTCATCGGCGTGTTCAGCAGTGATAAGACGATAATGGCTGATGCGGTTCCGGCTTTTAACCTGTACTTCTCGACCTTCATCTTTATGACCTTCCAGCATGGCGGTCAGGTTGTATTTAAGTCGCTTGGGAGAAAGAAGCATGCGATCTTCTTCTCGCTCCTTCGAAAGGCCTTTATTGTCGTTCCGCTCACCTTTATCCTGCCGTATACCTTTGGAATGGGGACGGACGGCGTGTTTGCGGCCGAACCGATAAGCAATGTCCTTGGAGGACTCGCCTGCTTTATCACAATGCTGTTTACTGTAAAGAAGATGTTTAAAGACGGAGAATAATATGGGTGAAAACTACAGATTGACAGTCAATGATGTGGACAGACTTTTGGAGTTTTCCAAAGAGCCGGGGTTTCCCTGCAGACTTGTCAGAGAGGTCGCAGAGTTATACTGCGGAGGTGTAATGGTAAAGTCACCCTGTGTACAGACCTACGGCATATATGATGGGGAGAAGCTGGCATCGGTCATGACGGCAACCTATGCCTATGTTTTTCCGCATGAGGACTCTCCAGGTGGGAGGATATGCCATATATCAGGAACATTTACTGCTGATGAATTCAGGCATAAAGGATATGCGACAGTGCTGCTTAATGCAATTGAACGCGATGCCAGAGGCTGGAGCGCAGATTATCTGTGCTGTGATTCAAGTGCCGATGAATTTTATAAAAACAGTGGTTTTATAGGAGCTCCTGAAAATGAGAGCCGCCTTTGGAAGCCGCTTTGAATTGTTGTTTAAGATGATAGCATCAATCAGATAAGGAGGATTTATCTTATGAAAGAAAAACCGGCACTGATAGCTCTTGAGTCTTTTGCAGAACAGGGACGCAGAATAAATGATATTCTGTGCAAGTGGAGAGGGGCAGATTCTTTTTTGATCCCTTGCCAGTGCCCGAGGTTTACCAGTGGTGAAGCCAAGGGAATAATAGGTGAGTCGATCAGGGACAGGGATGTTTATATAATGGTTGATGTCTGCAACAACTCTCTGACCTATAAGATGGATGGAGAACTCAACAGAATGTCTCCTGACGATCACTACCAGGATTTAAAACGCGTAATAACAGCCTGCAATGGCAAGGCGGGACGCGTGAATGTTATTATGCCGTTTTTGTATGAGAGCAGGCAGCATCGAAAGACCGGCAGGGAATCTCTGGACTGTGCAGTGATGCTCAAAGAGATGGAATTTCTTGGGGTTGACAACATTGTTACCTTTGACGCCCATGACCCGAGAATGCAGAATGTCCTTCCGCTTAACGGTATAGAAAATATATCTCCGGCTCTTCAGTTCACGCAGGCACTTCTTACTGAATATGAAGATCTGACGATAGATTCAGACCATCTGATGTTTATTGCTCCCGATGAGGGCGCAACTGAGCGGGTGGTCTTTTTGGCAACGCTCTTTGGAGTCAATATAGGAATGTTTTATAAAAGAAGGGATTACGGAAGGATAGTAAACGGCACTAACCCGATCATTGCTCATGAATTCTGCGGAGGCAGCCTTGAAGGCATAGATGCCATAGTAGTTGACGATATGATCTCTTCCGGAGGAAGTATAATTGATGTCTGCAGGCAGATAAAGAACAGGGGAGCCGGGCGCGTATTTATATTCTCAACCTTTGGACTGTTCTCGGGAGGCTTTGACAAGATTGACAGAGCTTATGAAGAGGGGCTTTTCAACAGGATATTCACGACAAATCTTGTACATCAGAAACCAGAGCTTCTTGAAAAAGAGTATTACAGCACGGTAAACATGAACAGATACATAGCAGCCATCATTGATACTCTCAACAAGAACAATTCAATGCAGCACCTTGTTAAGCCGGAGCAGCGCATCAGGGAGACGATACAGAAATATAAAGGCAGTGATGAAAGAATTCATTAAAAGTGGTATTATGATTCTTGCGAGGTGATTACAATATGAAAAAGAAGAGCATAATAAACATAATAGGTTCCTTATCGCTGGCTTTCATGCTGACAATGTCTCCGGCAGCAGCATTTTCAAATGTATATGCGGCTCCGTCACAGACAGAATCGCAAGATAAGGCTACTGAAGAGACAAAGACCGAAGAAACAAAAGCCGAAGAGACAAGAGCTGAAGAAAAAAAGACCGAAGAGACAAAGGCCGAAGAGACAAAGGTCGAAGAGACAAAGGTCGAAGAGACAAAAGCTGAAGAGACAAAGACCGAAGAGACAAAAGCGGAAGAAGCAAAGACTGAAGAGACAAAGACCGACGAGACAAAAGCTGAAGAAACAAAGACTGAAGAGACAGCAATTTCAGAAGGCGAAGCCAAAGAAACTTCAGGTGAAAATACTGAAGAGGCAGCAGAGACAAAGACTGAAGCTGTAACAGAAGAAAAGGCTGCTGAACAGCCTGAACTGACTGCTGAAGAACAGGCAGAAAAAGAGGCTGAAGATGCAAGGAAGAATCTTCAGAATGATCCAAATCACGTCCATCAGTTTAAATGGGTTGCCAGGATGGGTGAGAGTGAGTCGGCAGACGGGACCATGAATTATATCTGTGAAGAGTGCGGCAAGATATGGTTTTTCAGACCGGTATCTGCATATGTTGCCTTTGAGGGCGATGTGGCCCACAGAATTGAGAAGGCAGCAGAAGGTGAGACTATAAATATCAAGACTTCGCACTTTATCAACTTCAATGCGCAGGTCTTGAAGGCTCTTGCGTCAAGACCTGACGTATCGGTGCATGTGAGCTTCCTTGATCAGGAGTACAAGGGCAATCGCGTGAGCTTTACAATTCCTGCAGGAGAAGATGCATTGTCCCTTCTTGATGAGAACGGATATGCCGGATTCAGGTTCCTTGGAAATAAATACGGACTGACCATGGAGGAGCCCATGGTGGTAGATACACCGGAGGAAGCACAAGAAGCACAGAAAGAAGTACAGGATAAAGTACAGGAAGAAAAATCAGCAAAGACTGAATGACAAAGAGTAAAAGACAGATGCCTATAGTGCCTTCTAATGTCAGGACCTGAGCACAGAGAAGTGTCAGGGATATGCAGAGTTTGTGAAAACCTGCAAATCCTTGATGCTTTTTTTATAGGATATAGAATTGCGAAAATGACGTAAGTCATGGAGCAATTCGTAAATCATCAGGTGTCAAAAGATACTTTTGACATCCACATCTTAATAGGAAATTTCGTTGAAATGTTCAAGTGTGAAGTTAAAGTAACTGATCATATTATTTAGAGAGGTACAAAATGGATATCACCAGAATAACCCAAAACAACCGGGAAGCATTTGAAGGCCTTATGCCGGAAGGATTCACAGAGCGTGATGATTTTCTTAAGAGTCACGGTTTTGTCACATGCCCGGAGGAGGATATGTATGAGGTGCCCGTAAGTGATCTGATCTACACAGAACAGATGGATGCGTTGATTGAGAAGGTTACGCCCTGCGACAGTGTACACAGCCTTGAGGAACCGAAAATGTACGAAAGGCTTAAGTCATATCTTGACTCTCTGGGAGCGGGTACCGAAGAGACAGAGAGCATATCCCGGCACTGGCATCCGTATGCAAGGAGTCCAGCAATAAATCCATATATAAGAGAATGTCAGATGAGTTCAAGCCGGAAAAGACTGCGAATGGCATTGAGTACCTGGCAAATATCGATGAATACCGGTCAACTGAATTAGAGTATGTTAAAAATTCTTTCCAGAATATTAAAATACCCAAGAAGGGTCAGTTTACTGCGAATCAGCTGGGAGTTGCCGGCAGTTATAAGCCGGAGGTGGTAATCACAGGTGCGCGTTTGCAGTAAATTCCACCCTTACGATGACCTATGTTCATCCACAGATCGGTAAATCCGGTAAGCCGCAGATCATTGTCTGTGACCTTGATTGCGCTTTTGAAAAAGAAACCGTGGAAATGAAGACAAAGAGGAAAAAACTGATAAGCAAGGCCAGAGCGACGAGACATGAGCGTCATGAATCCCTTAGAAATGCCCTGATTGGCATTATGCCGTATAAGGAATAATCTATCTCTGAACATAATATGATATGCCGGGCGCCTTTGTACAATGGACGCCTGGCATTATTTTTTGACTAAAACGGACATACTGCCCCTTGATAAAACTGCAAGATGCCTTGTGGCACGGGACATTGCGGTGTACAGGCAGTGTGTGCCAAGCACTGAATCGGGATAAGACAAGGAATCAGCATCCGGCAGGATGACGCTGTCAAATTCAAGACCCTTGGCAAGGGCAAGCTCTATAAGAAACGCTCCGCTGTGCGGGAGAGCATCATGCTCGGCAATTACAGGCGGCGCATCATTACCAAGGTCAGAGCGCACTTTTTCAAGGCTGAACTGATCTCTGCAGATGACTGCGGTAAGCCCGTCATTATTTTCAAATTTTCCGATCATGGCTTTTAGGCTGTCTATATAGTCACTGTCGGATACACATTCTTTTACAAAGACATCCTCTCCGGGGCGCTGTACCGAGGAAACCAGAACTTTCTCATCTTCGGGAAGGAGTGAAGCAAACATGTCTGTTATTTCAGGCGAACTTCTGTAACTCGTCATAAGAGGGAGTCTTGCGGATTTTTTCTTTTCCGAAGAGAACATCTCTTCAATTTCAGAAAAGGTAACCGTGTCCTCACGTATTGACTGGAACTCATCTCCTAGGAGCATAAACCTGGCATTAGGGAAGTATTTCCTGAAAACTGCCAGCTGTGAAACGGTATAGTCCTGCACCTCGTCGATCATCACATATTTCATGTTGCGGTCACACTCGCCTGTCAGCTCCATTCTGGTGTACAGCCATTCGGCAGCAGTTATGTGAGAGCGGCCAAGAATGCGCCCTGCAACATGTAAGACGTCTATCCAGCTGCAATTTTTGATGTCTCTGAGAGCTCCTCCAAAATCATTTTCGGTGCGATTATCCCTTGCGCGATCTGAACCGGCTACGCTCTCGGATCCTTCATCGGAATATATTTCCATATCCTTCAGAGCGCTTTTTGCCCTCTGCTCAAGTTCGTCGGAAACCGTCTGGAACAGGCGCACACCCATCGGGAACTGCCTGTATCTGTTTACTACACCAAGGACCTCCTTTTTGGTCATAACCAGAGTGCTCTTTTGCCTGATGTCAAAGAAATCATCAGCCTCGGGAGTGAGCTTTGGAAGATCCTCATGGATCTTTAAAAGGCTCTCGTTAGAGGTGTAATCGTATTCGTTATGTATGAATGGAACATTGACCATATCGAGGAACTCATGCCAGGTTATGGTCAGAGGATTGGTCTCACCAAGATCAGGAAGCACATTGTCGATATAGCTCCTGAAGACGGGATTGAGCGTCATGAGGCACACCTGATCAGGGCGCAGAGAGTCTCTCTTCTGGTAAAAGAGATATGCTATGCGCTGCAAAAGAACTGATGTCTTGCCGCTTCCTGCAATGCCGTTCACGATCAGAACAGGAATGTCTGGATAGCGTATTACCGTATTCTGCTCCTTCTGAATAGTGGCAGTGATCGACTGCATTTTGTCAGAGTGAGCACTTGAAAGGGACTTAAGAAGGATCGGATCCTCAATTGCGATCTGAGTATCAAAGAAAGCGGTAAGCTTATCCCTGCAAAGCTCAAACTGGCGGCGTAGCTGCAGATCCACAGGTATCTCTCTGTCATCGACTCTGTAGCTGGTCTGTCCGCTCTCCTGGTTATAGTAGACCTCGGCAATAGGAGATCTCCAGTCGATTATCATCTGTTCATGCCCGTTTTCAGTCATGGCAGCGCGCCCTATATAGTAGTCCTCGGGTTCCTCAGAGGGGTCGAACTGCACACGGATCTTGGCAAAATAAGGTGACTCCAGGAGCTTGTTCACAGTGGCAAGACGAGTGCTCAGAGAATTGCTCTCAACATTGTAGGTGTCTATATAGCGGTTCCAGACCTCTATCTCTGTGAGCGTCTCCATGGTTGTCTCGATGTCGGCATAGTCAATTCGAATATTGTCGCGGATATCGTTTTTGTCATCGACAGCTCTTTCGTTGAGTGCCTGTATCCTCGCTTCAAGATCTGCTTTGATATTTAGGAGTTTGCCATATGTTTCTGTCAGATGTTCCTGCTCGATTCTGAATACTTCTTTATCCATATTTTTGTCCCTGAATGAAAACTGTAACTATTAGTGTGTCCTTTTAGTATATCATACTTAAGCAACTCTCTTTATCGAATAATAGTGATTTTTAACAAATAAAGTTTAGGAATTGGTGTATAATTATGGATATTTATGCTTGTCTTCATGACTTCACTGTGCTAAAATCTTTGCAGTGCACACAAATGTCCGTGTGAGAAGAACATTATAACGATAAGAGGTATTCAGCAAAGTGCAACAGGATACAGGCTATTACGTGCTTAGGAAACAGGCTGTTCCGGAGGTCCTCCTGAAAGTGGTCGAGGCAAAAAAACTCCTGGAGTCGGGTAAGGTGCGAACCGTCAATGAGGCAGCAGCAAGCCTTGGAATAAGCCGCAGCTCTTTTTACAAATATAAAGAAGACATATATGAGTTCCATGATTCCCTTCAGGGAACTACGCTTACGCTTTCGTTTCAGATGAATGATGAAGTGGGACTTTTGTCATATATGCTCAATCTGATAGCAGATTTTGGGGCAAACATTCTTACTATACATCAGTCCATTCCCCTTAACGGAGTGGCGTCTATATCGATTACAATCCAGGTTTTACCAACAACAAGAGATGTGATGGAGATGATATCCATCATGGAAAAGACAGAAGGTGTACACAAGGTCCATATAACCGGACGGAGTGCTACATTGGAATAAACATTAGGAGGCAGACATGGCAAAAGTAGCAGTACTAGGGTATGGCACAGTAGGAAGCGGTGTGGTTGACGTCCTTGACACAAACGCCGCAGAGGTTGAAGGCAGCGCCGGAGAGAAGATTGAACTTAAGTACATCCTGGATCTTAGGGAGTTTCCCGGAGACAAACACGAGAGTCAGGTAGTACATGACATCGATATTATTTTAAACGACCCTGACGTTGATGTGATATGCGAAACGATGGGGGGACTTGAGCCTGCATTTTCTTTTGCCAAAAAGGCACTTGAAAAGGGCAAGAGCGTATGCACCTCCAACAAGGAGCTGGTAGCTGCGCACGGCCCCGAGCTGGTAGAGCTGGCTAAGAGGAACGGCAGGAGCTATCTCTTTGAGGCGAGCGTAGGCGGCGGAATACCGCTTCTTAGAACGATCAATGATTCAATGAAGCATGAAAAGATCGATTCAATTACCGGAATCTTAAATGGCACGACCAACTACATCCTTACCAAGATGGATAAAGAGGGAATGGGCTTTGCAACAGTCCTCAAGGCTGCGCAGGACAAGGGATATGCGGAGAAAAATCCCGAGGCCGATGTCGAAGGGTACGATGCCTGCAGGAAGATAGCGATCCTCTCCAGCCTGATGAGCGGAAAACATGTGAATTACGAAGATATATATACTGAGGGCATTTCAAGAGTGAGCATAGAGGATTTTGACTATGCGAGATGCCTTGGAATGTCGATCAAACTTCTTGCCATGTGCAAGAGAAGCGATGCCGGATTTTTCACAATGGTATCTCCTTTCCTGATCCCTAATGAGAATCCCCTTGCCAATGTAAACGGGGTTTTCAATGCGATCAACATTCATTCCAATATGCTCGGGGATGTAATGTTCTATGGAAAGGGCGCAGGCAAGAACGCCACAGCAAGTGCCGTAGTTGCGGATGTGATCGATATTGTTAAGCACAGGAATCAGCATATAGATGTCAACATGAAGGCAGAGAAAGCGATACTCTCACCCAAAGACAGCGCGGTTCGCCAGTTCTTTGTAAGAGTACCTGCGAATTTAAAGGAGCAGGCGAGCGACATCTTCGGAGATACGATCGAGGAAGTGAGCGGCGATAACGTTCACGGCGAGTATGCATTCATCACCAAGGATCTGTCTGAGAAGGATTTCGAAGAAAAGCTCTGGAAGATGGACAGCGTGAAAGGCTATTTGAGGATTTATTAAATTATAGAAACAGAGAGGAAATTACAGCAATGAAAAAGGTAGTGAAGTTTGGCGGAAGCTCCCTGGCAAGCGCGGAGCAGTTTAGAAAGGTCGGTGATATCATCAGATCGGATCCTGACAGGGTATACGTTATACCGTCGGCACCCGGCAAAAGACATTCCAAAGACACCAAGGTTACGGACATGCTCTACAAAGCCTATGCTCTTGCAGAGGCGGGAAAGGATTTTGACAAGCAGCTTGGAGATATCAAAGCCAGATACGACGAGATCATAAACGGGCTTTCACTTGAACTTGATCTGTCAGACGAATTTGCTACTATTGCAGCTAATTTTAAGGAAAAGAAAGGCAGTGACTACGCAGCCAGCAGAGGTGAATATTTGAATGGTATCATCATGGCTGCATATCTTGACTACGAATTTATAGATTCAGCTACGGTTGTTGTCTTTGATGAGAACGGTGATTTTGATGCAGAAAAGACCAACAAGCTTATGGCCAAAAAGCTTGAGAAGACACCTAAGGCTGTTGTTCCCGGTTTCTATGGGGCTTATGAAGACGGCAGGATAAAGACCTTCTCAAGAGGAGGATCGGACATAACAGGCTCAATAGTTTCAAGAGCAATTAAGGCTGATGTCTATGAGAACTGGACAGATGTCTCGGGATTTCTTGTGGCAGATCCGAGAATCATCGACAAGCCTCCGTATATTGATACAATTACATATACCGAACTTCGAGAGCTTGCATACATGGGTGCTTCGGTTCTCCACGAGGATGCGATCTTCCCCGTGAGAAAAGAAGGTATCCCGATCAATATCAGAAATACCAATAAACCGGAGGATCCCGGAACATGGATCGTGGAGTCTACAGCCAAAAAGTCCAGGTTTGTCATCACCGGAATTGCCGGGAAAAAGGGCTTCTGCTGTGTTAATGTCATGAAGGACCAGATGAACTCAGAGGTTGGATTTGTAAGAAGGGTCCTTCAGGCTTTTGAAGACCAGCACATCTCGATCGAGCATGTTCCCTCCGGGATTGATACCATGACGGTGTTTGTTCAGGAGGATGAATTTATCGAGAAGGAGCAGGCGGTAGTATCCGAGATCCACAGGCTCGCACACCCGGATATGCTCGAGATTGAGTCTGATCTGGCGCTCGTCGCTGTTGTGGGAAGAGGTATGAAGTCCACGAGGGGAACTGCCGGAAGAATATTCTCGGCACTGGCCCATGCAAGCGTCAATGTCCGTATGATCGACCAGGGTTCATCTGAGCTCAACATCATCATAGGCGTCGAGAACAGGGATTTTGAGAAAGCAATCGCAGCAATTTACGATATATTTGTCACTACACAGGTGTGATTATCTTTTATAAAGATCAAGAGGAAATATATGAAAGAGATAAAGCGAATCAAAAGAGAGCTGGTCTATAAGGGTACGATCCTTGATTTTTATGAGGACACCATGCTCCTTCCCAATGGCAAGACTGAGATCTGGGATTTTGTAAGCCATAGGATGGGAGCGGCCTGTGTCCTTCCTGTTCGGCCTGACGGCAAGATCCTCATGGTCCGTCAGTACAGAAACGCCCTTGAGAGAGAAACACTGGAAGTGCCTGCAGGGAAAAGAGATTCTGTTGACGAGGACACTAAGATCTGCGCTGAGAGAGAACTTCTTGAAGAAACAGGTTACAGAGCGGGAAAGATTGAAAAACTGTTATCGCTGAAGTCGACCGTTGCCTTCTGTGATGAGATGATAGATGTATACCTTGCTACAGATCTCCAAAAAGAGGGAGAACAGAAGCTTGACGAATCCGAGTCAATTGACGTTGAAGCCTATGAGCTTAAAGAACTTATGGACATGTGCTACAGCGGCAGGCTTCAGGATGCCAAGACTGTGGCAGCTATCATGGCCTACGCAGCTAAGACTAAATAGTTTTCCCCGGAAAACAAGTGAAGAAAAAAGGTGGGTGTCCTTATTGGACATCCACCAGTTCAATTTTGAAGTTAAGTTCTTTGCCTGCCATTTCGTGGTTGGCGTCAAATGTGACCGTTGTCTCGGTCTTGTCTGTAACTTTTGCGGGGAAAGGTCTTCCGTAAACATCCTGAAGGAAAACCTGCTCGCCGATTTTGACGTTCTCAGAACCGGGCAGATGAGCTATATCAAGTGTAATCACTGCCTCGGAATCATACTCTCCGTAAGCTTTGTCGGGTGTAAGATGTATATCCAGTGTCTCACCGACTTTCATATTTACAACGGCTTCGTCAAATCCGTGGATCATCATGCCCGAGCCGCAGACAAACTCGAGGGGCTCTCCTCTGTCATAGGATGAATCAAACTGTGTTCCATCATTGAAGGTACCAATATAATGCGCCTTTACGACCTTTCCAGCGTTGGGACCTTCAACAGTGAGCTCTCCGCTGTGACATCCGCTGCATCCTCCGCATCCGCCTGAAGCACATCCGCCTTCTTCATCTGAACATCCTCCGCACCCTGCATCTGCGGAGTCTTCGTCATTTCCATGGTGTCCGCAGCTGTGACCGTCTTCATGGTCGCCGCAGCTATGACCTTCGCCGTGATGGTCACAGTTGACACCGGAGCTTACAAGGTTGCCATTAAGATAAGCGTCTACAACATCATCTGTGTTCCCGTTCGCGCCGGCACACACTTCAATTCCGTTCTCTGAAAGAGCACTCATTGCTCCGCCGCCGATTCCGCCGCAGATAAGGACATCGATGTTTTTGTCTGCAAGAAGTCCGGCGAGGGCGCCATGACCTGTTCCGTTGGAACCGATAACTTCTGATGAAACAACCCTGCTGTCTTCTACATCATACACCTTGAATTCCTCGGTATGACCAAAATGCTGGAAGACTTCACCATCGTTATAAGTAACTGCAATTTTCATTGAGATATCTCCTTAATACTATTATGTTTATGACAATCATTTGCACATGATAACATACAAGGTGGTGAAAAAGCAAACAAATATATTACGAACGATCAGTTGTTCCGGAGATATTCGATGAAGGATTTTGAATTCTCTGTCTGCTGGGTATTTGTGACTATGCCAGCGACAGGAGTAAACGATGTGTAGGCACCGCTGTCAATGAGCACAGCTGAATCTGTCAGCCGGATACCTACAGGTACAGGGGTCTCCATATCCTTGACGTCCATGAGAGGGAATTCAAAGGTCTCATCATACCCGGCTGCCATTACGGCGTATCTGTTTGAGCTGTCATATTTCCCTGACAGGATGGAGTCCTTGTACTCATCGGATGCAAGGTAGTCTACAAAGGCCTGGTCTATATAGAACAGGTCGCCCTCCATTGAGGCAAGTTCCGAATCGGAAAAGACATTCCGAAGATCGAGAAATGTTTCCTGACCGGCAAAATGACCGAAGGAATTATCATCGGCAACCATCACATCAAGACTCTTGGCGGATATCATCGCCAGAACCTTTTCGCTGGTAGCGACCGCGCTTGTGTCAAGTGATGATGAGACATAATTGGCGGTGGTATCTACAAGAACAGCCTCTTTCTGAGTATCGATCCCCGCGTACTGCACGAAGCCATCCTGAAGAACAGTCTGTACATCGATCCCTTCACTGTTGATAAAAATGGCATATAGGGCATAGGGTTTGTTGTTGGCTATATCTCTTGCTATGGTAACTATAAATATGATAGCGATCAGTGCGACAATTGTGTGTATTTTGTAGTAGTCCCAAAAGTATTCAAGATGGGCCTTGAAACCCGCTCCCTTTAGTTTTTTTCTCTGCTCGCGTATCTCTTCATTTACTGACATTTCTAACCTCGTTTTTTCTGTTGTGCCTTTTTACAGAAATATAATATTTTTTTTTCGTTAAAACATATATAATGAATATAGTTGTAACTTTTAGATATGATATCAAAAAAGACCTTGAAAGGAAAGGCAAAGTAATATAAGATAGTGCGTAAAAATCAAGAGAATATTGGGAGGAGCATTAGCAATGGTTAGTGATACCAGTTATGTTGAATGCCTTGTGGCCAGCAAGGCCTCGCCTGTGATTAAGATTTTGAGCTATCTTTCGCTTGTACTGGCCGTCGTTTTCTTTCTTTCTTCGATCCTCATGGGACTTGGGATCGTGGGTCTTGTTTTATGCATAGCTTTTGGTGCGGTTTATTATTTCCTTTCCATGAATGCGAGCATAGAATTTGAGTATCAGTACTGTGAAAAAGAAATCACAGTTGACAAGATACTCAACAAACAGAACCGCAAAAATGTTGGGAAATATGATGTTGAGCGCATTGAGGCAATGGCACCGTCCCGCTCTTATCATCTCGATGAGTACAAAAACAAAACATTAAAAACTGTTGACTATTCTGCAAGAGAGGCAGGAAGACAACCGGATCCGACATATACATTTATTTATGATGGCAGGGAGAGAGTCATCTTTGAGCCGAGTGCCGAGTTTGTGACAGCGGTCAGGAATGTGGCACCGAGAAGAGTTTTTACAGACTGATGATTGTTTTGGGGAAGACATGTAAATAGCTGAAGGGAGAGCGAGAAATGGGACAGATAATAGGTGAAGGAATTACTTTTGATGATGTGCTTTTGGTACCTGCGTATTCACAGGTGATACCCAATCAGGTGGATGTCAGCACATACCTCACCAAAAATATTAAACTTAATATTCCAATGATGAGTGCCGGTATGGATACAGTAACTGAGCACAGGATGGCTATAGCCATGGCAAGGCAGGGCGGAATCGGAATCATTCACAAGAATATGTCGATAGAAGCTCAGGCCGAGGAAGTTGATAAGGTAAAGAGATCAGAGAACGGTGTTATTACGGATCCGTTTTCTCTTTCTCCTGAGCATACACTTGCAGATGCAGACTCTCTGATGGCCAAGTTCAGGATATCCGGAGTGCCGATCACTGAGGGCAGGAAGCTTGTCGGTATCATCACAAACCGTGATCTCAAATTTGAAAAAGACTTTTCCAAGAAGATCAAGGAGTCAATGACAAGTGAGAATCTTATCACTGCGAAGGAGGGAATTACCCTTGAGGAAGCAAAGAGCATTCTTGCGAAATCCAAGAAGGAAAAACTTCCGATCGTAGATGATGACTACAATCTTGTCGGACTTATTACAATAAAAGATATTGAGAAGACCATCAAATATCCTCTCTCAGCCAAGGATGACCACGGAAGACTTCTGTGCGGCGCCGGTGTCGGAATCAGCGCAAACTGCCTTGAGAGAGTTGAGGCTCTCGTAGATGCCAAGGTGGATGTCATTGTTCTTGACTCCGCTCATGGTCATTCGGAGAACGTTCTCAAGTGTCTTCGCATGATAAAAGAGAGGTTCCCTGATATTCAGGTTATTGCAGGTAACTGCGCAACAGCGGAGGCTACCAAGGCGCTCATAGAAGCAGGTGCAGATGCCGTCAAGGTCGGAATCGGACCCGGATCCATCTGCACAACCCGTGTGGTTGCAGGTATCGGCGTACCTCAGATCACTGCAGTTATGGACTGCTATGCGATGGCCAAGAGCTATGGAATACCGATCATAGCTGATGGTGGAATCAAGTATTCGGGTGATATAACCAAGGCTATTGCTGCAGGAGCCAACGTCGTAATGATGGGCTCTATGTTTGCCGGCTGCGACGAGGCTCCCGGTGATTTTGAACTGTTCCAGGGCAGAAAATACAAGGTTTATCGTGGAATGGGTTCAATTTCAGCAATGGAGAACGGCTCAAAGGACCGCTATTTCCAGGAAGACGCCAAGAAGCTCGTTCCGGAGGGCGTTGAAGGACGAGTTGCTTATAAGGGCACAGTAGAAGATACAGTATTCCAGCTGATGGGAGGACTTCGTTCAGGCATGGGATACTGCGGCTGCGGATCAATAGAGGAACTCAAAGAGAACGGAAGGTTTATCAAGATGACCTCGGCAGCTCTTCGCGAATCACATCCTCACGACATACAGATTACCAAGGAAGCTCCAAACTACAGTGTTGACGATAAATGATCACCTAAGGAGTAAGGCTTGCGTGATATAACTACGACAGCAGACAATAAGCTTAATGCCGCCAAGGGCGCTGCAACTACCGGCAGAGCCTCTGGCGGTTTTGCGCAAAAAAACATAGATGATCTGCAGTCATGGCAGAATATGTTCTGCAATATGGCAGGTGTTTACGCGATCTGCCTTGATTCGGAAGGCGTTCCCATTACCGAGTTTTCCGGGAATCCTCACGAACTTGAAATTATCAGAAAATATGTGACACCGATAAGGATCCACAATATCTTTAAGCGCGTCTCTGAGAGTGATCTGGAGGATCAGGCCGTAGAAATAACAGAGATACCCAACCTTCGTCTTGCGGCGGTTGCGGTCGGAGGAGGCTCTTCGATAGGCGCGGTCTGGGTTGTGTGCGGCATATTCACTGATGCAAGTTACGATCAGAGTTTTTTCCATTATCCACCAATTGAAAATTTCGGATATCTTATCACAGAGGATCAATTTTATAAGACACTGGATCTGCTAAGGGAGTCCCTTAATATTCTGATCAAGGTCGAGAGATCCAGGACCCAGGCTCTTGCCATAAGCGAGGAATCCCGGCTCCAGGAGCTTGAGATGACAAGCTCTTTTCACAGGGCTGAGGCCATGACAGAGATAGTCTCGCTCCTTGACAGCGACGATCAGATTGAGGAGATCATGGTCAATGTGCTCTCAAGGCTCTGTTCATATCTGCAGATAAGCAACGGTTTTACCTGCAGGGTTCATGACCGCACACTCATGGATATAGTCGTTCAGTGGACGCAGACGGGCGTTGACAAGCTTTTTCCGGAGACAACGGACCAGGAGATGTGCTGGTTTATCGGCGGATCCAAGGCCATAGTTGTATCGAGCGATACGCAGATGAATGCCGGTGAAAGGGAACAGCTCGATAATCTTGGAATAAGGGCACTTGTGTCCATGCCGATAATAATAAACGGAGCACCGAGGTTTTACGCCTGCCTGACCGAAAACAGGGAGAACAGGATATGGTCGATAGACGACATCAAATTTGTAAATGATACTATCAGGATCCTTCAGAGTATCATCACCAAGAGACTGCAGACCAATTCCCTGGCCAGTTCTTTCCAGTCTCTGGAGGCTGTGCTCGACAATGTCGGAAGTTCGATCTATGTAAGGGATACCGGTACAGGAGTGCTTTTGTTCGCGAACAGGAGCTTTAAGAAGAACTTCAGCAGAGAACTGACTGAGAACAGACTTGCGGAGCTCTTTGAGACCAATATTCCGTCGAGGAGTCACAGCGGAAATTATGAAGTCCATCACAGGGAGAGGGGGAAGTGGTATGACGTCTACTATACCAGGATAAAGTGGGTTGACGGTCGGCCCGTATCTCTGTGCGCGATTTATGACATAACAGAGAAAAAACTGTATCAGAAGCGGATAGAACAACAGGCTTACACTGATTTCCTGACAGGTCTTTACAACAGGATGTGCTGTGAAAAAGATCTGGCTAGATATGTGGACGAGGCAAGAACGAATGGAACGCACGGAGCGATCATGTATCTTGATCTTGATGACTTCAAGCACATAAACGACAGTCTCGGACACCAGTATGGAGACATACTTCTCCAGGATATTTCAAAGGCTATTGGAAGGATCGAGGGGATTCAGAACTCATGCTACCGCATGGGCGGAGATGAGTTTGTCATAGTTGTTCCTCCCGAGAGTTATTACAGGATAGACAAGATAATCGAAGAGATCAAAAATGCTTTTGCGACACCCTGGTATCTCAAGGACAGCGATTATTACTGCACTATGAGTATGGGACTTGTGAGATTCCCAGATCACGGGGACAATGTATCGGAGCTCATCAGAAAATCCGATGTCGCGATGTACAGCGCCAAGAAGTCAGGCAAGAACAGGATTGCTGAATATTCGGACAACATCGACTCATCATCGATCCACAGACTCGACCTTGAGAAGAATATGTTTGATGCCATCTCCAAGCAGTGTGAGGAGTTTGAAGTCTATTTCCAGCCCATAATAAGTATGGACGGGGATGAGAGGATAATCGGGCATATCGGTGCCGAGGCACTGGTGCGCTGGAACAGTGATTCGCTTGGCTTCCTCAGTCCTGATGAGTTTATTCCGCTTGCCGAGTACCTTGGGCTCATCAATCCTATCGGCAATCATGTGCTGAGAAAAGCGTGTGAGTGCTGCAGACAGTGGAATGAAACAGGAGACGGTGAGTTTGCCGTCGGTGTCAATCTGAGTGTCGTTCAGATCATGCAGACCGATATAGTCGATATAATAAGGAACTGCCTTGAGGACAATGACATTGAGCCTTCAAGGATCATCCTTGAACTTACTGAGAGGCTTGCTATCAATGATCTGGCAAGGACAAAGCAGACTCTTCTTGACATCAAAGCACTTGGAGTCAGGCTTGCCCTTGATGATTTCGGAGTCGGATATTCTGCGCTCAGCAGCATAAGGGCATTGCCCTTCGACATCATCAAGATCGACAGGGATTTTGTGAAAGACATAGCTGAAGACGAGTATTCACAGGCATTTGTCAGATCGATGGTTGATATGGGAAAGACCATAGGCGCGGAGATATGTGTTGAAGGAATTGAGTCAAAGGCACAGCTTGACGCCCTTAAAGACATGGGAGTCAGGTACATTCAGGGATATCACTTCGACAAGCCTCTTCGCAGGGCGGTATTTGAAGAGAAATATGTATATACCGAAAAAAAGGATAAGAGGTAGCACAGATTACAGTGCTGAATAGACGACAGTTACAGGCTTTTTTGACGCAAACATTGCTGATATGTGATATACTGAAAATAATCATTACAAATAGAAAGTTGGTTTTTTAAAGAAATGGCAGAAGAAATAACTAATTCAAGACACTTTATTGAGCAGGCTATCGACAAGGATCTGAGCGAGGGAGTGTACGACCATGTACATACACGTTTTCCTCCCGAGCCCAATGGCTTTTTGCATATAGGACATGCCAAGAGCATACTTTTGAACTATGGAATGGCCAAGGAGTATGGCGGCAAGTTCAATATGAGATTCGATGATACCAATCCCACCAAGGAAAAGTCCGAGTTTATGGACGCCATTATAGAAGATGTGAAATGGCTTGGCGCGGATTACGAAGACAGACTCTTTTATGCGTCAGATTACTTTGACGAGATGTATGAGGATGCTGTAAAGCTCATCAAAAAGGGCAAGGCATATGTATCGGAGCTGTCAGCCGATGAGATGAGAGAGTACAGAGGAACCCTTACAGAGCCCGGCAAAGATGACCCCAACAGAAACAGAAGTGTAGAAGAAAACTTAAGACTCTTCGAGGAGATGAAGAGCGGCAGTGTTCCTGATGGGGCTATGACCCTGAGAGCCAAGATTGACATGGCATCTCCCAATATCAATATGAGAGATCCGATCATATACAGGGTGGCGCATATGTCGCACGCAAGATGCGGGGACAAGTGGTGCATCTATCCTATGTACGACTTTGCTCACCCGATCGAGGATGCGATTGAGGGTATAACCCACTCGCTCTGCACACTGGAGTTTGAGGATCACAGACCTCTTTATGACTGGGTCAAGACCGAGTGTGAATACGAGAATCCGCCCCGTCAGATTGAATTTGCCAAGATGTATCTCAACAACGTTGTTACTGGTAAGAGATACATCAAGAGACTTGTAGAAGACGGAGTTGTCGACGGATGGGATGATCCAAGGCTTGTGACTATAGCATCCCTTCGAAGAAGAGGCTTCACCCCGGAGTCTATCAAGATGTTCGTTGATATGTGCGGCATAAGCAAGGCACAGTCAACTGCAGAGTACGCAATGCTCGAGTACTGCATCAGGGAAGATCTCAAGCTTAAGGCAAAGAGAATGCTTGCTATCCTTGATCCTGTCAAGCTCATCATAGACAACTATCCTGAGGATCAGACAGAGTATCTTGAAATAGAGAACAACAAGGAAGTTCCTGAGATGGGGACAAGAAAAGTTCCCTTTGGAAGAGAACTCTACATAGAGAGGGAAGATTTTTACGAGGATCCTCCCAAGAAATATTTCAGACTGTTCCCGGGCAATGAGGTAAGGCTCATGAATGCCTACTTTGTTACATGTACAGGATGTGATAAGGATGAAAACGGCAATGTGATAGCGGTGCACTGCACATATGACCCGCAGACCAGATCCGGAAGCGGCTTTACAGGGCGCAAGGTCAAGGGAACTATCCACTGGGTAGCTGCTAAAGAGGCTCTGACCGCAGAGGTAAGATTATATGAGAATATTATCGATGAGGAGAAGGGAGTTTATAACGAGGATGGTTCCTTAAATCTCAACCCTCATTCGATGACTGTTATCAAGGATGCCAAGCTCGAGCCGGAGCTTAAGGATGCACTTCCCTATGAGAAGTTCCAGTTTGTAAGAAACGGATTCTTCTGCGTTGACAGCAAGGATTCCAAGAGTGGCGCTCCCGTGTTTAACAGAATAGTTTCACTAAAAAGCTCTTTTGTGTTACCCAAAAACTGATTCTTTGAAAAGAGGTATGTGATGGCAGGTATTTTTTCAGGATTTGAAAAACTTGGACTTGGTAATCTGGGCGGAGAGGAACTGTTTGAAGACCCCAGGAAAAAAGAGGTTGTAATCAAGAAGGAAGAACCCAAGAAAAAGCTTCAGCTTGTTAATGAAGAGGATTATCTTTTTAGCAAGAAGTATAAATGTCCTGTCTGCGATTCCGAATTTGAGGCCAAGACTGTCCGAACCGGCAAAGTCAGAATGAAGGGGGTTGATATTGATCTGCGCCCTGATTATGATGAGCTCGATCAGAACAAGTATGATATCATAGCCTGCAGCGAATGCGGATATGCGGCTCTGGCAAGGTATTTCCCGAGCCTCAACAAGATCCAGATCGATGATATCAGGGTCAAGATCTGCATGAACTACAAGCACGAGCCAAACAGGGACAGCATTTACACCTATGAGTATGCCAAGAGGCTGTATCAACTTGCTCTTGCAAATGCGGTTGTCAAGAAGGCCAAGAATTCTGAAAAGGCATATCTGTGCCTTAAATATGCCTGGGTAATACGAGGCGAGACCCAGAAAATGGATCCGTCGGAAGAGGGATATGAGACAAAGAAAAAAGAGAATGAGGAGCAGGAGAAAGAGCTTCTTTCAAATGCGCTGAGCGGATTTATCATGGCAAGGCAGACCGAGGAGTTCCCAATCGCGGGTATGGACTCGACAACCCTGGACTACATTATGGCTGCACTGGCTGTGGAGACAGGACAGAAGGATCTGGCGACCAAGATGATCTCAGAGATCCTCTCTTCGAGAACTGCAAAGAGCACAGTAAAGGACAAGGCAAGAACCCTAAAAGAAATGCTCGAAGAAGCCTGACAGATAAAAAAGACAAATTAAAAACCCCTGCAGTGATCTGCAGGGGTTAATTATTGTCCCGGTTACTTGTCTTCATCATCGAAGAACTCTTCAGAAGCATTCGGATCCTCATCTTCCTCATCGAGAGCATCATCATCGGATGCCACAGGAATGTTGCCTGAAGTCTCTTCCTTGGTATCAGCGGGCACATCAGTTTTTTCGCCCTCTTCAGCCTTTGCTTCTTCTTCGGCCTTTGCTTCCTCTTTTTCTTCCTCTTCAGCAGCTTCGCCGTTTCCATTTGTGATATCTACATATTTACGCGAACCAAATTTAGGATCGGATGAAGCTTCGTCGTCATCGTCAAAGTCGTCGAAGTCATCAAAATCATCGTCATCGAAGCTGTCAGCTATTTCTTCTTCTCTTTTGCTGAGATAGTAATAAGCACCTGCGGCAGCAGCACCTGCAGCGGCACAAAACAGTATGAATTTTCCGAATCCATTTTTCTTGGACATTTTGACTCCTCCTATTTCAAACGGTTATATTGATTTTAATACAATTTTCCAACAATTTAAAGTCCTGAGTATTAAATTTTGATAAATATCACAAAAACATTGAAGCGTTTTTTTAATAATGATAAACTAGATTTAGACTAACGCGGTCAACAGGGGATATATGAGGATTATGTATGAATGAAAGATTTTTTGACTTAAAGAAGGAAAAGCAGGACAGGATGATCAACTCGGCACTTAAGATCTTTTCCCAGTACGGATACCGTCACGCAAGTACTGACGATATCATCAAAGGTGCGGGGATCAGTAAGGGGCTGCTCTTTCATTATTTTGAGAGCAAGATCGGGCTTTATGCTTTTTTGTATGACTATGCCACAAGGTTTGTGACACTGGAACTGACCGCCAACGTAGAGAAAAATGAAAACGGCTATTTTGAACTTTACAAGCAGATATTGAATGCCAGAGCGGACTCGATGGCGCAGTATCCGTATATTTTCCTGTTTCTCAACAAGGCTGATGAAGAAACTGACCTTGATGCACTCATGGAGATCAGCGAGAGGAGGGAGAAGTATAACAGAATCATGGAGTCACTCAGAGAGAGGGCTGACATATCTGTTTTTGCGCCATTTGCAGATTATGCGAAGGTTGGAGATATTCTTGATTTTACAATAAACGGTCTTATTGAAAGAAATGTGAAATCCGAGAATTTCAGATCGGATCTATTTCTTGAAGAAGCTGTTACATATGTGGACATGATCCGGGATGCAATGATCCGGAATGAATAAGGAGGTCTATATGAGCAATTTTTTGGTAGCAGGTGTTACGCAGATCGAGACTATTGTCAGAGTAGACAAAATCCCTGTGAGCTATGCTCCGCTGACAAGTGTACATGATTCCATCTTCACGGCTGTGGGAGGTGACGCCTACAACGAATCCCTGGCGCTTAAATGGCTCGGGGATGAAGTATGCTTTATGTCGATCGTGGGCAGAAACCAGGATCTTAGTGTGATAAATCCTCCGGACAGGAAGATCACTCTTTCCACACAGTACATAATTCCGCAGATGAAGGAGACCCCTACCGAGGTGGTGCTCTACGATAAGATGCGCAAGCAACAGATATTCGAAGACCTTAAGGATCTTCGTGAGAATGTCTATGACATGTCGATGGTTGCTCCGATTGCCGAGAGTTGCGATATGATGGTGCTTGCTAACGCCAATTTTTGCAGACCTTTTGCAAAGGCGGCTAAAGAGCACAGAAAGCCCATCGCAGTAAACATAAGAAACTACAACCGTGAGAAGGAAAAATACAATAAGGATTTCCTCGAACCGGCCAAGGTCCTTTACTTCAGCGATGATACACTGACTGAGGATCCATATGAGTTCATAGACCGTATTGCATCGACCTATAAAACGGAGATCATTATACTCGGACAGGGCAGTGAAGGACTGATTCTGTTTGACAAGACCCAGGATCTTAGGGTACATTACAAGACGGTAAAGACGAACGAGGTGGTTAATACGATTGGTGCAGGAAATGCTCTTTTTGCGTGTTTCCTTCACTATTACATGGAAAACGGTGACAGCGTTAATGCCATCAAGAATGCGCTTCTGTTTGCTTCCTACAAGATTGGATATATGGGAACCAGCAATGGCTTCATGACCACTGAGCAGCTCGAGCAGTGGAGAAACCTGATCTGGGGAATCAAGAAGAGCGTTTTTGAAGAGCATCAGCAGAAATGACGGGGAATAAAAAATGGCGAAACAAAAAAAGAAAACATACAGAAAATGTGGTGTACTGCTTCCGATTTTTTCATTGTCTTCTAAATACGGAATAGGAACTTTTTCAAAGGAAGCATACGACTTTGTGGATTTTTTGAAAAAGGCAGGGCAGAGCTACTGGCAGATACTGCCGCTTGGACCCACCAGCTATGGTGACTCTCCCTACCAGTCATTTTCCACATTTGCAGGCAATCCGTATTTTATAGACCTTGAGGGACTTATAGCGGATGGACTCCTCGAGGAAAAGCAGGTGGACAAGTGTGATTTTGGCGGATCTGAGGAGTACATTGACTACGAGAAGATATACCGCGCAAGGTTTGATATTCTCAAAAAAGCCTTCGAGAACAGAGAAAATGCAAAAGATGCAAAGGCTCTTTTGAAGGAGTATGAAGAATTTAAGAACAGCCCGGAAAATGACTGGCTTGAAGATTACTCTCTGTTTATGGCACTAAAGAACGCCAACAGCGGAAGAGCATGGAATACCTGGGAAGAGGGAGTGCGCCTCAGAAAGAGCGACGCGCTTGCAAAAGCTCATGATAAATATAAAGAGGAAGTGGAGTTTTACAGTTTTATTCAGTTCCTTTTCTCACGCCAGTGGGCAAAACTCAAGGGCTATGCCAATGAAAACGGAATAGAGATCATAGGAGATATTCCGATTTATGTGGCTTTTGACAGCGCGGATACCTGGGCTCATCCTGAACTATTCCAGCTTGATGAGGAAAATGTACCGATAGATGTTGCGGGATGTCCTCCGGATGCGTTCAGTGCTACAGGTCAGCTTTGGGGGAACCCTCTCTATAGGTGGGATTACCACAAAAAGACAGGCTATAAGTGGTGGATGAAGAGGATAAGTCACTGCTACAAGATCTATGATGTGATAAGGATAGATCATTTCAGGGGATTTGATGAGTACTACGCAATACCTTATGGAAACCCGACTGCGGAAAAGGGCGAGTGGAGAAAGGGACCGGGGTACGATCTGTTTGATACCATGAAGAAAGAGCTGGGAGATATGGCTGTAATCGCCGAAGATCTCGGATACCTTACAGATTCAGTCATCAAGCTTGTCAAGAAGACCGGATATCCCGGAATGAAGATACTGCAGTTTGCTTTTGACTCAAGAGAGGAGAGTGATTACCTTCCTCACAACTACACCAAAAACTGCATTGTTTACACGGGTACGCATGACAACGATACTACAAGGAGCTGGTTTGATCAGCTTCCAAGAGATGATAAAAAGTTTGCAAAGGAATATCTGGGACTTAAGAGCGCGAAAGACGCTGTGTGGACGACCATAAGGGCGGCTTTTGCGAGTGTGTCGGATACAGTCATAATCCCTATGCAGGATTATTTGGAGCTGCCCGGATACGCAAGGATCAACACACCTTCGACTCTTGGAGGCAACTGGGTGTGGAGATTAAAGAAAGATGCTCTTACAGAAGAACTCAGCGATAAAATGAAGGACTTCGCGAGAATTTATCGCAGACTTCCCCAGAACCGATAAGGACGATATGTCAGAGATAACAATAGTTGAGATAGCCAAGAGATGCGGTGTTGGTGTCAGCACCGTATCCAGGGCTATAAATAATCACTCGGATATCAACCCCGAGACCAAAAAGAGAATATTGGAGGTCATAAGGGAGACTGGCTATATACCCAACAACAGCGCAAGGAATCTGAAAAGAAATGATGCAAAGTGCATCGCTGTGCTGGTCAAGGGAATCACAAATCCGTTCTTTGCCCCTATGATAGAAGTGGTTGAGCATGAGGTTGAGCTAAGGAAATACGCGCTGGTGCTCCGACATGTTGATGCCTATGAGGATGAGGTTGATGTTGCTCTCGAACTCGAGAAAGAGAAGAGACTTCGGGGAATTATCTTCATGGGAGGAAATATCAATCACTCCGCCGATAAGATGAACAAATTAAACGTCCCTGTGGTATTTGCCACAATCGGATCGGACATAGCGACCGATCCTGACAGAAACAGGTATTCTACTGTTGCCGTTGATGACGCCAAAGAGAGCTTTAAGATGGTGGAGTATCTCATCGGTCTGGGACATAAAAAGATTGCTATTATGACCGAGGGAAGCGATGCTCACTCGGTCGTTCAGCTGCGCCTTCGCGGCTATCTGGATGCATTGAAAAAGCATGACATTGAGGTCAATGACAGACTGATAAGATATGTTGATCAGAGGATATATACCATGCACAATGGTTATCAGACTGCCAAAGCACTCATCGACTCGGGAGAGGAATTCACTGCTTTGTACTGCATCTCTGACGTGCTGGCAGTAGGAGCGCTACGGGCATTTGCGGATTCCGGGATAAGTGTTCCGCAGCAGGTGAGCGTGGCAGGTTTTGACGGGCAGGAACTTTCCAGGTACTGTGTTCCAAGGCTCACAACAATCAAGCAGCCTATCGAGGACATGTCCAGGGAAACGGTCAGGCTACTGTTTGATATCATTGACAAGGAGAGTTATCACAGACATATAGTTTTTCCCGGAGAACTGGTCATTGGAGAATCAACAAGGAAACTGGAGAAATAAATGGAAGAGATTGAATACGAGGGTTATAAAGGAAGCGTCATTTACGACAAAAAGAGCGACTATTACACCGGTGAGGTAAAGGTGGGAGACCGGATTTACACCTATGAAGGCGATACTCTTGAGGAACTTCGTGAGGACTTTGAGGATATCATAGATTCGATCATTGCTTTTGATGAAATGGAAGAGGAAATATGATATACTACCTTTGGTTTTGGGGAGGTAGTCATGGAAAAAGTATTAGAGTATTTACTTAAGTATGTCCTGCCGTTTCTGGCAGCTTATCTCATAAATCTTTTGCTGAATAAATGCCTTAATAAGGATACGCTGAGGGGGAAGCTCCATCTGATCTTCCTCAAGGGTATTATTATCGCGGTCGTCTGGGCAGTGGCTATCCTTACTGCCATAAGTGGTATACCTGCTTTTTCGAAGACCTGGGAGACCGCAATCGCATCCTCAGGAATGGCTGCTGTTGTAATGGGTCTTGCAGCCCAGTCCACTCTATCCAATGTGTTTGCCGGGATAGCTCTTTCGGCATCTCATTCGCGCCCCTTCGATATCGGGGACAGGATTAAGATTGACACCTTCGATCCGGGATTCGTAGAAGATATTACCCTGAGGCATACAGTGATAAAGACCTATCAGAATGAGATCATCTATGTTCCGAACTCGATAGTCGGCTCTTCAACAATTGTCAACTATACCCAGGAGAATTCCTTTTCATATCCTATCAGGGTTTCGGTGGCATACGGTACAGACATGGAAAAAGCTATGGATATTATGGCAACCGCAATCGCCAGCCATCCCAAACACTATGGAGAAAAGCCTGTGGTGCTGTGCAAGAGCTGCGACGACAGCGGGGTTACGCTCCAGGTACTCGTTGAGACCAGGGACTTTAAAGACAATCCAAGAACATGCTCTGAATCTCTTGTGGAGATCATGAAGAGATTTGAGAAAGAGGGAATCGAGATACCATACAACAAGCTTGTACTTTTACACGAGGGGGAAAACAATGGGTAAGCTGTATTTCAGATATGGGGCAATGGGAAGTTCCAAGACAGCCAATGCGCTGATGGTTCGTTACAATTATCTTGAGAAGGGACAGAACTGCATCCTCTTGAAACCTGCTGTTGAAAACAGGGATGGTGAAAAGGTCGTAAGGTCAAGAATGGGTCTTTATGCAGATTGTATTTTTGTTGAGGATTTTCTTGATGAAGTGGTAAATGAGTGGTTCACCAAAAAGTCGGAGGCATGGAAGGCTCTTGACTGCGTTCTTGTTGATGAAGCACAGTTTCTGACTGAGGAGCAGGTCGACCTCCTGGCTGAGGTTGTGGACCGGTATGACCTTCCGGTTATCTGCTATGGTCTTAGGACTGATTTTACAAGCCATCTGTTCACCGGCTCCAAGCGGCTCATGGAAGTTGCCAATTACATTGAGGAGGTTCCCACAGTCTGCTGGTGCGGAAGAAGGGCACAGTTTAATGCCCGGGTCATTGATGGTAAGATCGTAAGACATGGCGAACAGATCATGATGGGAGGTAACGAATCTTATGTATCTGTGTGCCGCAGGCATTACCTCAGCGGAGAAGTTACAGGAAACCGTGAACGTGATATAAAGGAATAAAAAACGCTCCGTTAAGGATGCGCACTCGCGCGATATGTATAAGTTGCATATATGCAACCGCGCTCGGCGCGAGCATGTTGCGAGCAACATGCTTTTTTAATAATTTGCCTGCAAATTAATTAAATTTCAGGGTGGCTTGAACCGATATATAGAGTACAAGCTATGGAAAGCATGGATCTTCAGGGATGAGTAATCTTCACACGAATGAAGGTTCATTTTTTGTGCCTAAAAACATGGAAAAGATGTATGCCATGTCCTTTTGGAACAGGTGAACCTTCGCCAAAGGAGGTACCATGAGAATTGCACAAAGTAACGTAAATTTTGTCTCCTCGCACAAGTATTATGAGGAGAACAGTGTGACCGTAAAGAGCGGCATACTTTCAGCACCTTCCTTTATTGACAATCTGAAGGAACAGGAAAAGAAGGGTGATTCGCTGGAGCTGACAAAGATTAGTTCAGACGAGGAGGCTTTGAAAAACTCAGGTTATTCAACGCTAAGACCCTCAAAAACAGAGTATCTTAACTCCGCGGACGAAGGACTTTCGGATCAGATCTCTGAGCTCAGGATAGGCCTGCTTGAAAGGATAATGAGGCTTCTTCAGATGCTCTCACCGGAAAAGCAGTCCAGGGGCTACAGAAGCATGCTGCAAAATACAGCAAATATGATTAGCGGCGCTTCGTTTATCAAGGTGACTGCTATGACTGCCACGCACTACGAAGAGGAAGCTACAACCTTTTCAGGTACGGGCAGTGCTGTCACAGAGGATGGAAGGACGATTGATTTCGGAGTAAATTTTTCGATGTCAAGGTCCCTTGTGCAGTATGCAAACCTTGATATGAAGCAGGCTGTGAGCTACATTGACCCCATGGTGATCAATGTCGGAGGAGACGTTACCCATATAAGCGATCAGTCTTTTTATTTTGACCTCGATTGCGACGGCAAAGAGGAAAAGATATCCTCCCTTGGGGCAGGATCTGGTTTTCTTGCGCTTGATAAGAACAGCGACGGCAAGATAAATAATGGCTCCGAACTTTTTGGCACAAAGAGCGGTGATGGATTTAAGGATCTGTCAGGCTATGATAAAGACGGAAACGGCTGGATTGATGAGAACGATGAGGTATTTGACAGACTCAGAATCTGGATAAGGAATGAGGACGGCACAGATTCACTGCTGTCACTGCGGGAAGCTGATGTCGGGGCAATTTATCTCGGAAGCGCCGATACTCCATATAGCCACATAGGATCTGACCTTATGGCCAGAGCCATGACAAGAGCTTCAGGGATCTTTCTGAAAGAGAGCGGCGGTGTGGGAACCGTTGCACAGGTTGACCTGGCAGCAATCTGAGACGAATGAGGCTTGGGCGGGGCTGCCGCACTGCAGAGTGTGGCAGCCTTTCCTGTGCCCGGTCACAAGATCCCTTACTTTGTCTGAATCTCCCATCTCTCTTGAAGTTTGGCACAAGGTAATATAAAATGTCACTTAAATGTCAAACAAATGCAGGGGAGGAATTATGAGCTGGGAAGATAATGTCAGAAAAGTTGTTCCGTATACACCGGGGGAGCAGCCCAAGAATAAGAATATTATTAAGCTTAATACCAATGAAAATCCATATCCGCCGTCACCTCTGGTATATAAGGCTTATGAGGAGACTGAACTGGCGGATCTGAGAAAATATCCGGATCCGGTATGTTCTGTACTGGTGGATTCCATAGCATCTTTTTATGATGTTAAAAAGGAGAATGTCTTTGTGGGAGTCGGTTCGGATGACGTGATCTCCATGGCGTTTCTCACTTTCTTTAATTCAGATAAGCATATTCTTTTCCCGGATATAACATATTCGTTCTATGATGTATGGGCAGATCTGTACAGGATACCATACAAACAGATGCCTCTTAGGGATGATTTTTCGATCGATCCCAAAGATTATTACGGCGAGAACGGCGGAGTGGTGATCGCCAATCCCAATGCACCTACGGGAGTTAAACTTCCTCTGGATGCAATAGAGGATATCATTTCGCACAACAAAGACGTTGTTGTTATAGTTGATGAGGCATATGTTGACTTTGGAGCCGAGAGCGCACTTCCGCTTATAGGTAAATATGACAATCTGCTGGTAGTGAGAACATATTCAAAGTCAAGGTCGCTAGCGGGACTTCGAATAGGCTATGCCTTCGGATGTGAAAAGATCATCAAATATCTTCTTGATGCCAAGTTCTCTTTTAACTCTTATACATTAAACATGCCATCTCTCATACTGGGGGCGGCAGCTATGAATGACAGGGCTTACTTCGAGGAGACGACAGCTAAGGTGATAAGCACGAGAGAACGTGTCAAGAAGCAGCTTAAGGACCTTGGTTTTTTGTTTGAGGATTCGGCGACAAACTTCATCTTTGCCTGCCATCCAAAGAAACCGGGCAGGGAAATATTTGACTATTTGCGCGCACATGATATAATAGTGCGTCGCTTTGATAAGCCAAGGATTGACGAATATTTGAGAATTTCCATCGGGACCGACGAGGAGATGGACAGGCTCATTGCCGTTTTAAAGGAATATCTTGGCAAGTAATCTTATAGAGGAGTATTTATGTTAGCATTTTTTAAAGAGTCACTAATTGGTCAGTATATTACAGTGTTCATTGTTTCAATGGTGCCGCTTATCGAGCTCAGGGGAGCGATCCCTTTTGCTTATGCTTTTACACACACGGGAACAGGATTTAATCTGCTCCTTGGATATATCCTTATTGCAATCGGCAACATGATTCCTGTACCTCTCATATATTTCTTCGCAAGAAAGGTCCTTGAGTGGGGCAAAGACAAGCCGGTAATCGGAGGCTTCTTTACCTTCTGTCTTACAAAGGGAGAAAAGGGCGGACAGAAACTTCAGGAAAAGGCAGGACAGGGGCTGTTCATTGCTCTTATGCTGTTCGTTGGTATCCCGCTTCCTGGAACCGGTGCCTGGACAGGAACGCTTGCAGCCAGCATACTGGATATGGATTTTAAGAAGACAATCACCGCCGTCATCTGTGGAATCGCGCTGGCAGCAGTTATTGTAAGCATTGTATGCGCACTGGGATTTGGCGCATGGTTTGGAATTACCGGCTGATATAAGGAATAGCCACACAGGAGAATATAAATGGAAGCATATACGGATTTTGCCGCAGTATATGATACTTTTATGGATGATACCCCATACGATGTATGGGGTGATTTTGTTGCAGGGCTAATTGAAAAATACGGAGTATCGAAGCCTGTAGAATTTGGTAAAGGAAGTGAGCAGGATTCTGCCGTATCAAAGGAGACTGACCTTAAAGCTGCCCTTGCCCAGGAAAAGAATCTTGTGGTGGAGCTTGGCTGCGGGACCGGAAGTTTTACAAGGGTCTTAAAGAAAAAAGGCTTCGATATTATCGGGATGGATCTGTCACCTGAGATGCTCAATATTGCAAGAAATAAGGCATCAGAGGAAAAACTTGATATAATGTTTATTGAACAGGATATGAGGGAGCTGGATCTGTACTGTACTGCCGGGACCATAGTCAGTGTGTGCGACAGCATAAACTATATCCTTGACGAAGAGGAACTGATACAGACTTTCTCTCTTGTGAACAATTTTCTTTTTCCGGGTGGCGTACTGATCTTTGATTTTAATACCCTGCATAAGTACAGGGATGTTATCGGGGATGCGACAATTGCAGAGAATCGTGAAGATTGCAGCTTTATCTGGGATAATTATTTTCATGAGGACGACAATATCAACGAATATGATCTGACGATTTTTGCGGTTTGTGATGAGAAAAAAGAGCTGTTTAAGAGATTTACGGAGACTCATTTCCAGAGGGGTTATACACTACAGGAAATGAAGAGTTTTATCGAAAGATCAGGGCTGTTATTTGTGGACGCAATTGATGCCGATACGCATGACAAACCTACCGATGAGAGCGAACGGATATATGTGATCGCGAGAGAACAGGGCAAAACCGCTTGTTTATGACCAAATGGAGATGATGATATATGCTTGTAACGATCATAAGCTGGATATACATCTTTTTTATAACACTTTCTCTGGGAACAGTGACTAGCCGGGCTTTATCCAGGTTTATTCCTGTGCCCTCCATCAAGCAGATGGGAATAACCGGATATGTCACAACAGGACTAGTGACTGCAACCGTGTATGCACAGTGTTTCAGTATATTTTACAAGATCGGTGCTCTCTGTCACATGCTTATGCTTCTGTCTGCGATAGCCGCTGCGTTTTACCTTCGCGGCAGCATGTTGGATGCGCTTGGACATCTCAGGGGGATTTTTTCAGGGAAAAAAGCAGTTCTTTTTTTGGTGATAATACTGGCAGGTGCTTTTTTTACATCAAGAGGAACCTTCCACACTGATACGGGGATATATCACGCCCAGGCGATACGGCTTCTGGAGGAGTACGGCGTAATAAAGGGGCTTGGCAATCTTCAGCTCCACTATGCCTACAACAGCTCCTATCTTCCGCTATGCGCACTTTTTTCAATGAGCTTCATGCTTCCCTATGCCCTTCACACCATGACCGGTTTTTTTATGGTATTGTACAGCTGCTATGCAGTGGAGGGATTGTCCGGGTATAAAGCGCACTTGAGCCACGGAGGTGATTTTTCGCGCGCTGCTCTTTTGATATATGCTCTTACAAATCTCACGGGATTACAGTCACCTGCCACGGATTATGGCACAATGTTTATGACACTCTATATAATGAGCTGCTGGATATCCTACACCAGGGAGAGGGCAGCGGATAAGACGGACAGAGCTGATCTTGCGATGTACGGTTATCTGTCTGTGCTGTCAATATTTGTTGTGAGCATGAAACTCTCTGCGGCGCTTCTCGTTTTTCTTGCGGTATTTCCGTTTGCGGTTCTTGTAAAGAAAAAAATGTGGAAGGAGCTTGCATCTTTTCTTATCATAGGATTTTTGTCGTTTTTGCCATTCCTTGTGAGAAATGTTATCATCTCGGGCTGGCTCTTCTATCCTGTGGATGCTATCGATCTCTTTAATGTTGTGTGGAAGATACCCTCTGAGTATATGAAGGTCGATTCTGCCCAGATCAAGGTGTGGGGGAGATGTCTTTATGACATAACAAGAGTGGATGAAGGTGTTGGGAGCTGGCTTCCTGTCTGGTGGGAGAGCAAGGAGCACTATGAAGAGATGCTTATTTACTCACAGTTTATTGGTTTGCTTCTGCTTGTATTTCTTCTTGCAGGCAGGATCAGGGCAAAGAAATTTCGTCCGGCAGCAGCTATCTTTTATGCGACAATACTTGCAAACATAGCCATGTGGTTTTTTACGGCTCCTTTTATAAGATACGGACTTGCGTTTCTTTTGCTGCTTCCTCTTTGCACAGTCGGAGATCTGGCAGAGTCTATGAAAGAGAAAAAGAGCATCATTCTGATAGGACTCTCCTGCATTATAACTGTAAATTTCTTTAGCTGGATCGACAATTATTTTATGGACAGCCTCGTGTTTGTAAAACACAATCTTACGGCGGGGTACTATGTATACCCCATTCCGTTTGAGGTAGCCGAGATGTCGGAATATGACATGGACGGAGTTACAGTATATATTGCAGGTCCTTATGAGAAGAACAGCTATTATACCTGTCCCTCAACCTGCTATGACTTTATGGCGGAGAGGACAGAGCTCATCGGGAGTACAATAAAAGAGGGCTTTAAGGCAAAGCCCTAAAGCCCCATAGACGTCTTACGGCCTATATATCAATATCTATCGTTCCTTCAAAAACTGTGGCAGCGGGACCTTCCATGATGACAGGAGAGTTCTCATCGCCATCCCAGGAACACACTACGTCGCCGCCAAGTACATGGACGGTGACTTTTTTATCTGTGAGACCATTTAAGATGCAGGCGGTCACGGTTGCGCAGCACCCGGTGCCGCAGGCAAGGGTTTCGCCTGTTCCGCGCTCCCAGACTCTCATGTGAACGCTGCTTCTGTCGTCTATTGTCACGAACTCTGTGTTCACACGGTTTGGAAAGTACTCATGGCTTTCGAAGAGAGGTCCGGTCTTTTCTATATCAAAAGCACCAAGGTCTGTATCATCAGGAAGAACAACAACAGCGTGTGGATTGCCCATAGATACGCAGGTCATGCGATACTCTTTTCCCGCAACGGTGATGGGGACGTCTGTCACGGGAGACGGAAGGCGCACCGGAATCTGTTCGGGGGCAAGTATCGGAGCTCCCATATCTACCTTTACCCAGCTCACAAGATTATTATCATCTACGGTTAGTTCAATATACTTATTCTTGCCGGCACTTACTATGGTCAGGTTCTTTTTGTCAGTAAGTCTGTGGTCGTAGACGTACTTGGCAACACATCTTATTCCGTTGCCGCACATCTCAGACCTGGAGCCGTCAGCATTGTACATTTCCATCTCAAAGTCTGCATCCTCACCCTGCACAGGGTTAATGAAGATAAGACCGTCTGAACCGATTCCGAAGTGCCGGTCAGATATCTTTATTGCCAGTTCAGATTTCTTTTCCTGCGGTATATGCTCTTTCCCTCCGTCTATGTAGACGTAGTCATTGCCGCAGCCATGCATTTTTGTAAAACGTATATTCATTCTGCAATCTCCATGTGTGAAATATGAAAAAATAGTTGCTTTGTGTAGGTCATCCCTTATAGTAGAAAGAACTCTCAGGAAGAGTGCCTCCCACTGACTTTGGATCCTGATCGTACAGAACCTTCAGATAGCCTGCGATTGTTGGCTCGATATCTTTTCCGCTGATGCAGGTTATGTTGCACATGGGAATGGCTTTTTTGGCCAGAGGCTCTTTGGCGATTATGCCCTGTTCTACTACGAGGACAGCGGTCTTGTCGGGATCGGCTGTAACTGCCTGAGCGCTCTTGCCGTGAGCCTTAATAAACGCGTCAACAGCATCTTTGTTGGAAGTAAGGAACTTGTTGGAGGCAACCGTTACACCGGTTACTATGCTGCAGTCGGAATTGACTTTGGCCCACTCATCATCAAGGGAAAAAGCACTCAAAAGTTCGCTGTTCTGAGCGCATGCTGCCGTGGCAAAGGGCTGCGGGAGTATGGCTATCGACTGAGGAGTCTCGGCTAGCTGGGCGGCAACTTCTGTCGCCTCCGATTTGAACTCAAGGCTGCAGTCGGTAATGTTGTTCTGACTGAGCAGGTACCTGATAGTATACTCGGGAGTGGAGCCCTGACCGGTGGTATATACGGTTTTGCCGGCAAGATCGGAAATGGATTTTACACTTTCATCGCCTGTTATACAGTACAGGACACCGAGTGTATTGATATCTATTATGGAAACTCCATCCTCAACCTTGTTGTTCATTACGCATGCCACATTGGCAGGTACAAGTCCGATGTCGATACTTCCGTCTGCCATGGCAGCCATGATATCAGAGCCCGCTGTGTACATGGTGAATTCGTAGTTGTAATCGGAATTGCCGTTTGACGCATCGTCGATCAGATTGACAAGTCCTATCGTTGTTGGACCTTTCAAAGCCGCAACCCTTACGGTCACGTCTGAACTGCTGTCTCCTGCCTCTGAAGATCCGCAGGCAGCGACCTGTATGAGCATCAGCACGGCAAGTGACACTCCGATAGCCTTCCTGAAGAATGGTGACCTGATAATTCTGTGTCGGTTTAACATTAGGTTATCCTCATTTCTTTTGCAATTTGGTAATTTTATTCATTTTCTCAATATAATATCACTTGTTTACATATTACGGCAAATATATTAAAATATTTCGGTATTATAATAATGATGTTAGAACAGGAGTATTAATTATGGCATTATTAAAGAATTGGCGTGACATGGCTTATTCAGAGACTGCCAACAAAGGTGATCTTCAGAAGCTGTGGACAGATTATTTTCAGAAGGAACGCGATATTTACGCTGAGCTTTTAAAGAACCCTGATGAGACAGTTAAGGGAACAGTTAAGGAACTTGCTGAGAAGTTCGGCGTTGATATTATGACAATGACAGGTTTCCTTGACGGTATCAATGACTCCCTTAAAGAGCAGAATCCCATCGAAGAGATGGAAGAAGATACAGAGGTAAATCTTGGATTTGAGAAGGAACTGCTCTATAAGAACATGGTAAATGCCGGAGCAGACTGGCTCTACAATCTTCCCGAGTGGGAGTCGATCTTTGATGAGGACAAGAGAAAGGCTCTCTATAAAGAGGAGAAGGCTTCACACACAATAAGGAAAGAGAACAAGGTTTATCCCAACGATCCATGCCCTTGCGGAAGCGGCAAGAAATACAAGAAGTGTCATGGGCGCTGAAGAGTTACTTAACAGGCCTTAGACATATATATTATGCTGCACCCGGTAGGTGTAGCAAAGAAAGGAAGTAATTTTTTATGACAAAAGAAGAATTTGCAGGTGTTTACCGCCATTCACTGGCTCATATTCTGGCCAAAGCGGTAATTGAGATCTACGGGAAGGAAGTACAGTACGCTATAGGACCGCAGATTGACGACGGGTGTTACTATGATTTTGTACTTCCCAAGCCGGTTACTCAGGATGATTTCAAGATGATCGAGGACAAGATGCGCGAGATCATCAAGAGAAGAGAGGAGTGGACCAGGAAGGAAGTTTCAAGGAGCGAAGCCCTTGAGATCTTTGCAGATCAGAAGTTCAAGACCGAACTTATAAATGATCTTCCTGAGGATGAGACGATCACGGTCTACTACACAGGCGAGGATTTTGTGGATCTTTGCAGGGGACCTCATGTAGACAATTCACAGGAACTTATGAATGCCTCTTATCAGATCAAGTCTGTTTCGGGAGCATACTGGAGAGGTGATGAGAAGAGAGACCAGCTCTCAAGAATATATGTATACGCTTTCCAGACCAAGGACGAGCTCAAGCACCACATCAAGATGATCCAGGAAGCTATGGAGAGGGATCACAAGAAGATCGGTCCGCAGCTGGATCTCTTCATGTTTGATGAGACCGCTCCCGGAATGCCGTACTGGCTTCCCAGAGGATGGAAGATGTATCAGGCACTTCTTAAATATTCCAGAGAGGTACAGGAGAGACATGGCTACACAGAGATAGCTGCTCCTCTTATCAACAACAAGAAGCTCTGGCTTATCAGCGGACATTGGGCTCACTACGTAAATAACATGTTTATGGTACCGGGTATGGAGGGACAGCTGCGCGCTGATGCTGAGATTCCCGGAGTTTTGGAGAACCCCAACGATCCGACCTGCGAGCCCAGGAATGTCAAGATTGTGGCAGGTTCAATGATCTATAACAGGGAACTTGAGGACACCATGGCTGCAAAGCCCATGAACTGTCCCAATGCAATGATGACATATAAGAGGACAAACCATTCCTACAAGGAACTTCCTATCAGATACAGTGAGTATGATGTACTTCACCGCAAGGAGAAGTCCGGACAGATGAACGGCCTCTTCCGTGTTCAGGAGTTCCGTCAGGATGATGATCATACATTTGTAATGGAGTCTCAGATCAAGGATGAGATTGCGGATGTTATATCAATCGCCGATGAGATCTATTCAACCTTCGGCGTTACCTACAGGGCTGAGTTCTCTACAAGGCCCGATGATTTCATGGGTGACATAGAGGTGTGGAACAGAGCAGAGGCTGCGCTCAAAGAGATCCTTGATGAGAAATACGGAGAGGGTGGATATGAGATCAATGAGGGCGATGGCGCTTTCTACGGTCCCAAGATCGATCTTCAGATCAAGGATGCCCTTGGAAGAGAGTGGCAGTGCGGAACTGTACAGCTTGATTTCCAGCTGCCTCACAATTTTGGACTTACTTACCAGGCTCAGGATGGTTCAATGCAGATGCCGGTTGTTATACACAGAGCTATTTACGGATCTCTTGAGAGGTTTATCGGAATCATCATCGAGAATTTCAAGGGAGTATTCCCATTCTGGCTTAGCCCGTATCAGGTGGGCATTGTGCCTATAAGAGTTGAGCACAACGAGTATGCTGCCAGGGTTGAGAAGGCTCTGATGGATGCAGGAATCCGAGTAGAGGCTGATTACTCTGACAACAATATGAAAGAGAAGATCAAGAAGTACAAGAACTACAAGGATCCGTATATTCTTGTTATTGGCGACAGAGAGGCTGCTGAGAATACTGTTTCAATCAATGTTCGCGGTTCTAATAAGCAGATCCAGAATGTTCCGCTTGATGAATTAGTCAGGATGTGCAAAAAGATGAATGACGAGCACACACTGGAACTGATCGATACCTACGAGGCATGAGCCCTAAATAAAGCTATTAAGCAGGGGGATGGTGGAACCGTCCCCCTTGTTTTCTGCATAGTTAAGCTTATAAGAGGTTTCCGATGTCACTGAAAAACAAAACGACAATAAAGAATATATCCGGTATGGTGTTTCTGATAGCTGCGATTTATTGCCTTATCAGGTCTTTTACCCTGTCACTTTGTACGGATATCTGGTATGATGAGCTCTTTACAATGAAATTTACATCTTACAGCATAGGGGAACTCATTGGTCTGACTGCCAGGGATGTTCATCCACCGCTGTATTATATTATCGTCAGATTGTTTCTGCTTGCAGGCGATGCCCTAGGGATTGTCGGAAGCGGCGGAGGCAGGCTTGACAGTGAGATGCTCGCCAAGATGGTTTCAATTCTTCCTTTCATTTTGCTGATGGTATATTCACTGACAACTGTAAGGAAGCATTTTGGACTTCTGACTGCCGGGATGTTCTCTTTTGCAATAGTGACGATGCCTCAGATGCCGGAGTATAACACTGAGATAAGAATGTACAGCTGGACCGTGTTTTTTGTGACGGCAGCTCTTTTGCATGGCTTTTCCCTCTACAGGGCATTTGCGAGAAAAGACAGGCAGCCGGATATACCGGATACGATCGCAATGTATCTGTATGCGACGGCTGCGGCATATACACACTATTATGCTGCGCTCTGTGTCGGGATTGTATTCATGTTTCTGTTTGTTCTGATGTTAGGTGAGTATACTTACCGCAGAAAAAAAGGCAATGGTGACAACTTGCTTCCTGTTGCCATTATCAGTATTCTTGTATGTATGATCCTTACAGCAATATCATATCTTCCATGGGCATCTGTAGTCATTTCGCAGGTCGGTGCTGTGAAAAGTAACTACTGGATACAGCCTGTAGGCATACGCAGTCTTGGAAGCGCGGCGAAGCATCTGTTTCGGGGATACTTTACAAATGATACCGTTGCCGTTGTATGTGCGGTCCTGATGTTTATTTTTTCCGCTGTCCTTGCTGTCAGATCGTTTCTGAGGGCTGTAAAAAAGGATGAGAGAGCCGTGTTTGAGATGTATGCTTTTTGTGTCCTTCCGGTTCTGGTGGCAGTAGGCCTTTTGGCTTCGCTTCTTATAAGACCGGTGTTTGTCAACAGATACATGATCCCGGCATACGGTGCATTCTGGCTCTCGCTCTCGATGATGACCGAGAGGGAAATTGACAGGTCTTTTGAAGGGAAGCTGTCACTGATCCCAAGAGCTGTGGCTATATTGATGGCATTTCTTGTAGCTGTGGTTGGAATTGTTGATTACAGGGCATTTATCGGCAATGAAGAGTATCGGAAAGTGAACATGAAAGAGACGCTCGCATTGTTTGAAGGGATCAGTTCTGATACAATAATAATCAGTAATTTTGATCAGGTGCAGGGGCTTTTGGCCTACTATCTTGGGAAGTATGATTCGAAACACAAGGTGTATCTCTATGGAGCAGAGCCTGAGCAGCTTATGAAAGAGATGATCGAAGGTCTTGGAACTATAGAGGATCCGGTCGATATTGCCAATTATCTTGACGCGGGCAAGACAGTTCTTTTTCTTGGAAGCTTTAACAGCAGAGAGGTGATCCTGGGTGAGTGGAATGATGCCTATGGGATTACCTATGAGAATGAGGGCAGTTACCTGATGGAGAGATACTGGTTTGATGTATTCAGACTCAGAAGATAATATGGATAAGTGGAGAGTTTTATGATACGAATTATGGTTAATACATTATTAAGTCTGATGTTGATGCTCAGTACGGTTACAGGATCAGGGCAGCTTTTGGAAGAGGGGGACAAACCTGAAGAGGAGCGCATTGCATGGGCATGTACAATGTCGATACCGCCTGTCTTTAAACCCGGAAGTGAAGTGGGCGTCTTTGTGAACAACAGCTATCCGATGGAATCTTCCATCATCAGATATGATGTATATTACAACGGACTGGATGAACCCGTGACCAACAGGGAGAAGCTTGAGAGGGGTGATACTCCTGTACCGGATACAATAAGCCAGACCAGGAATCTGACCAAAGAGATTTATCAGGAGACAATGTCGTCTGCATACAACGAGGAGTATGGAGAAGATGTCGGTTTTTCTGTAAGTTCTTTTGAGGACATTGTCATCGATGACTGTCCCGGTTTTAAGATAGTTTCTGAATACAAGGCCGGCGATGAGGAGAAGATACATCAGACGGTTTATCTGCTTGTTTCCCAATACCGCGTATTTACGATAACTTTCCAGAGAGCTGAGGATGATGACTGCGAGAGCTATTTTGAAGAAGTCGCGTCTACCATTCGTGTACACTGAGAATATATATGATAAAATAAATATAATACTACTAATTATTGATATCTCAGGAATGGATATATGTTTGACAGGCTTACTGAACTGATCTCGAACGGAGACTATAATGAGGCTCTCTATGAGTTTCAGGAGGAGTTTTTTCATATTGATGAGAGAACTCCGAGCGAAGCTGCAAAATTATGTGTTCTTGAAGCTACCCTGTGGGAGGTCTTAAGTGACAGCCATGCAGAATTTGAAGCAATTGCCAGGGGGCTTTCTTACAATCCCGGTGACTACGAACTCTTTTATATGCTGGGGCTTTACTATATAAATTCCAATATAAACAAAGCATATCTTTGCATGGAGATGGCGTACTTCTACTGTGATGATGACAATGACAGAGAAGTTATCCGGGATATGATCCTTGACATAAAGACAGACTGTGCCCTCAGGGTCAGAAATGTTAGCGTCATGATCCTGTCTTATAATGATCCCGACATTCTGGAGAAATCCATAGAAGCAGTGGAAAGATACCAGCCATCCGGAAGCTTTGAAATTGTGGTCGTGGATAATGATTCGTCCGATGAAAGGACAAAGCAGTACCTTAGAGACAGGAAAGATGCTGCAGATTATCCCTTCAAGCTTATAGAAAACAGCGAAAATCTCGGTTTTTCCAAGGGGTGCAACATTGGTGCTAAGGCCTGCAGCCCTGATAATGATATATTCTTTCTCAACAATGATGCTGTGCTGTGCCAGAATTCACTTTTCTTTCTGAGAATGGGACTGTATGATAACAGGAATGTCGGAGCGACGGGGGCGATGTCAAACAGTGCTTCGCTTCAGGAAATAGACGAAAGAGAACTGATTGCTTATGCAGACGGCGAGGCAGAGAAAAAGGCAATAGAGGAGAATAACTTAAGACCCTGGCACAAGGTGCTTGGATATGAGAGAGCGCTTGAGCTTTTTATGGAGTATGCGAAAACAAAGTGCATTCCCATGAGAGATCCGTTTGTGAAAAGGTTCAGGCTTACGGGATTTGCGGTTCTTGTTTCCAGAGAGGCTCTCTCGACAGTGGCAAAAAATCTCGAAGTTTTTGATGAGTCATTTACACCGGCATATTTTGAAGACGATGACCTGGGGATAAGGATTGCGAGAGCCGGATACTACCAGTATCTGTGCGTCAACAGCCTTATCTATCACAACGGCGGGAGCGGCTTTGCTGGTCACCCTGACGCAATGGAAGAGGGGCGGAAAAAGTTTGCTGATAAATGGGGATTTGATATATGGGGATACTCTCTTCCATGGTTTGAAGTGGCAGACAGGGCAGTGGAGATTGCAAAGAGCAGGAAGGGTAGGCTTAGGATCATAGATTTTTCCTGTGGCTTTGGAGCCAATGCATCATATATTAAAGGCAAATGCCCTGATGTTTATATTGCCGGGGTATGCAGAAACGGCTTTGAGGCGGGGATTGCCGGTCTTATCGCTGATGAGGTGACTTTTGGGGAACTTAATACGCTTAAACTCCCGTGGAAATGTCATTCATTTGATGTGGTGATTGCGGAAAAAGAATTTGTGAGCAGAGGCAGAATCAGTGAATGTCTGGCAGAGGGAGGCATTTACCTTGGAGATCAGGAGGATAATATATGAAATGTCGCAGCTGCGGTAAAAAAATACCAAGTGTCCTGGATGCTGATGTGAAGTTTTGCCCTTACTGCGGGAGCAGACTTTTTGAGGATGGCAGATATTTTATCGTGGAAATAACGTGCTCGGGTCAGCGCGACGGAGAGGAATCCATGATGCTGATATTCGTGGATGAAAGAGAGCTCTACGAGGTTATGCCGGGCGAAGCTGTCAAGTTTGCGCTTACTGAAGGGTATCATACGTTGAAGTTCAGGCAGAAGGTCAGGAGCAAGAGCTTAAATCTTCTCTTTTCCTCGGACTATTCGATAGGCGCATATTTCAATTCCCTCTCCGGGCTTATCGAGACCAATATTACCAAGGTGAGGGGAAGCGGCGTAGGATACACTAAAAAGGAAATTGATAAAAAGACACTGACCATGCCTGTGATGGTGTCCGATGACGGGCAGCAGACCTTCGACGTGATGCTTGGAGATGACAATCCGGAGTATGAATTCAGAGCCACAAGCGGTTTTAAAGAGGGAGTTTTAAGGCTCTTTTCTGAGAGAGCTGAATTTACGCCGGATAATCAGTTGAAAAAAGAGGTGGTTCAATATAAGACTATTGTGGCTGCGAAGAGAAAAATGGGAGCAATTGACCTCCAATGTGAAGGAAATGTTCATATAGTGTATAGTATTCCGAAAGATATCTACAATGAAGTTATGTTATTTTTGACCAATAAAATCGGAGAGGTGAGGAACAGAGGATACGGCAGTCACTGAGCACATACCAAAAAGCATATATATTATAATGAAAAACAGCACTAAGCCATCGTTTAGTGCTGTTTGTTTTTTCGTTAACATTTAGAAAATTTTAGGAATGCGATAAATAGCGGTTGTTCTTTTGTTGACGTTAAAATGTCTTTTATATTATCAATGAATTGTGAAAAAAGTGTGAACACTTTTGCAAATTATTATGTGGAGGGTGAATTTCGTTAAAATGCCAAAAAACCGTAGGTAATCTGTATAAAATTTTATTCGAATTTTCCCCTAAAAAGTGAATGACGAAAAAACGTCAATGTGATATCCTTATTTGTGCAAAAAGAAAGAGATTTCATAAGAAGAAATATAGGAGGTGGCATCATGACGAAAGCTGAGATATTAAAAAGAGAAATTCTTTCGCAGTATAAAAGTGTCAGACAGTTTGCAATAGATATGTCTATTCCATACAGTACACTTGTTACAGCATTAGATAGGGGAATCGAAGGCATGGCTTACGGAACAGTAATCAAGATGTGTGATCGTCTTAATCTCAATCCTGTGGATTTTTCAACATTGGAGCAGGGAACAGACCTTGGAAAGAAGATTGTTGAAAACAGAGTTATGCAGCAGTACGTCAAGCTCAATAAGGCAGGACGCAAAAAGATCCTTGACATGATGGGAGATTTTTCACAACTCGATAAATATCAGGCAGACTGATGTAAAAACTCTGCGGATTTGATATAATAATCCGCAGAGTTTTTTTAGGAGGTTGGTAGATGAAATACGATTATCTTGTTGTTGGCGCAGGACTATTCGGCGCTGTCTTTGCCCATGAGATGGTTTCCAAGGGCAAGAGTGTTATGGTCATAGACAAGAGGGACCATATAGGCGGCAATATATATACCGAGAGCAAACTTGGTATAAATGTGCATAAATACGGTGCACATATTTTCCATACATCAGACAGAGAAGTCTGGGAGTACATAAATAAGTTCACAGAGTTTAACGGCTATATCAACAGTCCTGTGGCGGTTTATAAGGATGAACTCTACAATCTTCCTTTCAATATGAATACCTTCAGCAAGATGTGGGGTATCAGGACTCCCGATGAGGCTAAGGAGATCATAAAAAGGCAGGCAGATGAAGAGATTGAGAGGATCAAAAGAGAGAAGAACTCAGAAGAATTCTCCGCCGATAATCTTGAGGAGCAGGCGCTAAGCCTCGCGGGAAGAGATATTTACGAGAAGCTTGTAAAAGGATATACAGAGAAGCAGTGGGGTAGAGACTGTACTCAGCTCCCGGCGTTTATCATAAAGAGACTTCCCATGAGGTTTATTTATGACAACAACTATTTTAATGACAGATATCAGGGTATACCGATCGGCGGTTATACACAGATGATCGAAAAGCTCCTCGATGGGGCGGTTGTCAGGACCGGTGTAGATTATTATGATTTTGTAAAGCTTGAGGGCAATCTGCCGGCAAGACCTTTTGAGTCAAAAGAGGGAGATACGTTTGGCAGGATCCTGTATACGGGAATGATAGATGAGTTCTTCGGATTTGAGCTTGGCACTCTTGAGTACAGGTCACTCAGATTTGAGACGCAGGAGCTACCCGAGGTGGACAACTATCAGGGCAATGCGGTGGTCAATTACACTGAGCGCGAGGTTCCATATACCAGGATCATAGAACACAAGCACTTTGAGTACGGTCAGGGCAAAGGAACAGTCATCACAAGGGAGTATCCCGCTGACTGGAAACACGGCGATGAGCCTTACTACCCGATGAACGATGAGAAGAACAATGCTCTTTATGAGAAGTACAAAGAGAAGGCTGACGGATTCGGCGGCATCATCTTCGGCGGAAGGCTTGGCCAGTACAAGTATTACAATATGGATCAGGTCATCAGGCAGGCTCTGGACATGAGCAGGAGTGAAGAATAAAAACAGATAATAAAGAATCCCCCGGACAATCGTGCCCGGGGGATCTTTGTCGGCAGAACGCTCACTGCCGGCTATATTATTTAAAGTCTTCTCTTCTGCAGCAGAGAGACTTAAGCGCCTGAGGCGCTAACAATAATTGTTGAACATCATACCTGAGTACTCACTTGTCACATAGGGCGATGAGTAATCGCGGTTGTCGGGATTTCTGTAATTGACTACCGGTCTTTCAACATATTTCATAGGGTCTACAGAAATCTCTTTTGTCTTATCTATCAGAGCGTCGGCAAATCTGTTGATGGGTTCCAACGCTACAGTAGAATCAGATCCGGACACTGCCTGCCTGAGCATTTCATTATCGATGGCTATCGTGCCTCCGGCTTCCAGCGAGATACCGATATCCTCGGCGTTGACCAGATGCTGCTGCGCGATACCGATAATCTCTGACCTCAATTTGGAACTCTTGAATTTCTCATCGTTGATGCCGGTGGCATCTCCTATAAATCCGTTATAATTATCAACCAGAGAAGCCACATGATTGATCAAGGCTTCGTTGTCTTTCTTGACACCTACATATATCGGATTGCCAATGTCTGTGGTGGCAGTCAGGTTGATGTCAAACTTGCCGCCAACCGTAAAGTGGTTGGAGACAGCAGCTCTTTCTTCGCCGTTTAATGTGAAGTGAGCATTGGATGCAGGGGCTGCGACCTTGTCCAGTCCAAGGTATTCTACCGCACCTGAAGCAAGGGAACCGCCTGCTTCATAAACCTCGAACTGGCTGACCTCACCTGTCTTTAATCCGGTGTGGTTGGATGAGATTTCCAATGCGCTTCTTGCACCGTCCTCAACTATGTTTGCCGTTATACCGACACCGGCTTTGTTGATGAGCTTTTCGAGCTTCTGCTGAACGTCTATGTTTTTGTCGTTGCTGTATATACTGAACTGGAATTCATATTCCTGACCATCTATCCTTACATCGAAAGCATAATTATCGGCAGGAAGACCGGTTGATTCCTTCGGAAGGAACCTTCCCCTGTTCACCTGGCTGGTTGCGAGCTGTGTTACTTCTATATCAAAGCCGATATTTCCGATGTCCTGTTCGGGAGTCTTGCCAATATAGGATGCCCCGACTTTTGATTCATCAGTGGTAAAAGCGGAAGAGTGGCTCAGTGAAGATTTATCTTCATAGTCGCTCAGCCTCTTTATACTGCCCTGAAGCTGCCTTGCTTTTTCTTTTATATCAATAGCCTCGTTGCGTGAAGCTGTATCATCGGTTAAAAGATAAAGAGGGGAATTCTTGTTGATCCTTGCAATCGACTTATACACATCCCTCAGCTCATCCTTGCGATGCGCGTCAGCATGTGTAACATCTTTGGATACATAATCCTGTATGAAATGGTTATAAGCACCATTTAGAGAGATGCCTGCCATAATGCCCCTCCTTTCTTCCTTGATATGCGTACGAGTCCTTTACTCTACCAATCCTTTGGTATCAATCGCACGAGGGCATATTTAGCCACGTTTAGTTACTTTCATTCTACATGAAAAGCGTCAAATGTCAACGATATAATGAGTTTTTTCTGCTGATTTAATACAAAATTAATAATTAATTGCCGTAAACTGCCTGCGTGTATTATACTCGGAAGTTTGACACCCCAAATCGCTGAAACCCAGTACTGGGTTATTTTTTTGCACAAATTTCAAAATCTTGTATACCGTAATGCCGTATTGTGTTATAATAGAACTAGA
>JAEEGL013070447.1_pt1 | contig 60102 bp, 59 predicted proteins | sample 9134231 | NCBI WGS metagenome assembly JAEEGL01 (sample SAMN16246548, study PRJNA631951) | gut metagenome | biome: gut microbiome; feature: rumen; material: fiber-attached | host: Bos | place: Iran: Karaj | collected 2018-10
CTCCAGGAAACTCTGGAGGGCCTCTATGTAATGCCAACGGAGAAATAATAGGTATTATATCTTTAAAGATAGTAGAAAGCACAGTAGAAGGACTAGGATTTGCTATACCTATTGAAGATGCTATCAACTTTGCTACAGGTCTTGAAGAAGAAGGAACTATAAGAAGACCTTATATAGGTGTAAGCATGATAAATGCATCTAATAGATATGACCTTAAATATGAAGGTATACAGCTAGATAGTAAGATAACAGAAGGTGTAGTACTAGCAGAAATACAAAAGAATTCTTCTGCAGATAAAGCAGGACTTAAAGTAGGAGACGTAGTAATAGCAGTAGAAAAAAACAAAGTAAGAGATATAGCTGAATTTAGATATAGACTATATAGTCATAAAATAAATGATGTTATAACACTTAAAATAATAAGAGACTCTAAAGAAAAAGAAATAAAAATAACATTAGGAAGTAATTAATACTTCCTTTTTGTATTTAAAAAAGATAATAGTTAATTAAATTGTAAATAAAGACAGCTTTTATAATGCGATACTATAATTTATGATATAATACAAATAGGAGGAATATTATGAATAATGATATTAATCAAATGAATAAATCTGATGCTTTAAAAAAAATATTTTCATATAATGAAATAATTGATAAAGTTTCTATTAGTGAAGAACAACTAAATTTAGCTAAAGAGTATATAAAAAAAGCAAATATAATCGGGGCTTGTGAAATAGGTGAACAATTACTTCAAGGAAAATATTCTATAGAGTTATTACAAAATGAAGAATTAAAATTAAATGAAGGCAAACCTGTTAAATATGAAAGTGCCGTTGTTTTTGTAAATTCTTTAATATCTAAATTAAATGAGCAAATAACTAATGCTAATCTAACAAAGGCTCAAGTGATATTTATTTTAGGCACAGAATTATTTCCAGAAGTAAATGTAGGAGATTACCCTTTTATCGATATGGGTTTTGCTCATGATAGTTATCATGCAGTCGAAATAACTCATAAGCCTTCAAAAATGATAAAAGAATGTTTAAACGAAATAGGATTAAATAATGTTCTTATTGGAGATGAATACTGTAACTCATTTTTGACAGTCAAAAATGGAAATGTTGTAACTATGGTCCACGGGCGAGAAATGTTACCTTTATATATTGACGTTAATAATACAGATGAACTTGAGGGATTCATAAATGCTACCGGATTTAATTCAAAAGATATTAAACAAGAGGAAATAAAAATAACATTAGGAAGTAATTAATACTTCCTTTTTGTATTTAAAAAAGATAATAAATGTGTTAATATTTAGTTGAAGGAGACTACTATGAGAAAATGTGCTGTTGTATATAATCCAGAAAGTGGAAGAGAAGTAGATAAAAGAAACAAGGCTTCACTGCCAAAATATTTAGCAGAATATGATATGGATGTTACTATGTGCCCTACAAAAGGCCCTAAAGACGCTATAAAAATAGTAAAGAAACTACCCGATGACATAGACTTAGTAATAGCTTGTGGAGGAGACGGAACACTTAACGAAGGAATAAATGGTAACCTACTAAGAGAAAAGAAACTATTAATATCACAGCTACCAATTGGAACAGTAAATGATGTAGCGTCTATGTATGGTTATTCTAAAAACATAAAAGAAAATATAAATAAACTAATGCATGGAACAGTAAAAAATGTTGATACATGCCTTATTAATAACTATGGATTTGTATACGTAGCTTGTATAGGATCTTATGTAGATGTATCATATAACACTCCAAGAAATCTAAAAAAGAAGTATGGAAGACTAGGATATCTTTTCAATGCAATACTAGAGTTTAATAATGAAGAAATAAAACAATTTGATATAGAATTTGAAGTAGACGGAAAAAGAAAAGAAGGAACATACTCATTCATATTTATTACTAATACATCAAGAATGGGTGGATTTAATAATTTATACACTGATGTAAAACTAGATGATAATATGTTTGAAGTAGTTTTATGTGATGTTAAAAGTAAAGCTGACTTATTGTTAATAGGTAGTAAGATATTAACAAGTGAAATAAAAAAAGTAAAAGAAATAGAATACTATAGGACAGATAACTTTAAAATAAAATTTAAAAAAACACCACCTAGTTGGGTAATAGATGGTGAAGAATTTAAGCATAGAACAAAAGAGTTTACTTTTACAATAAACAAAGATATAAACATGCTAGTACCAGGAAGAAACCTAAAAAAATTATTTAAAGTAGAATAAAGGCTATCTATATTAGATAGCCCTTTTTAATTTAGCTTCATCATTAGAAACTTCTTCTTTATTTTTATTACTTTCAGCTTCATCTAGTGTTAGATTAGTTATTTCTGAAAAATACACAACACCATCACTTAAAGAAACATCTTTAATTTTTACTTCTAGCTTATGACCTACTTTATAAATTCTACCATTTTCTTTATTCTTAATTCTTCCGCTAGGAAGCATTTTAAAATTATTATTAGATAAATCTTCAAAATTAATAATGCCACTTACATACTTACATCTAACAACTATATATCCTTCATGAATTTCTTCTATGTATCCTTCCATTACAGCTCCGACTTGATCACTAATCATTTTCAAAAAGTTTAAGTTTTCTAGTTCGCATTGGCATCTTTCTGCCATTCTTTCCATCCTAGAAGCTCTAACTGAAACTTCTCTAATAAACTTAGTTAATCCCTCTAAGTCCTTATCGTTAAGCTCTCCTTCATCATACATATCTAAAATATTAGAAATAACTAAGTCTGATATTCTCCTAATAGGAGAAGTAAAATGAACATATCCATCATCAAATCCTAAACTAAAATGACCTTCATTAGACTCACTATAATAAGCTAATCTTAAAGTGCTAAAAAGCATATTTGAAATAAAAATCATTTGATCTTTAGAACTAGCATTTCTAATTAAACTTTCATATAAATGAGAACTATTAATATTAGAAAGATTGTTAGCACTATTAGCATATTTATCTAAATTTAATAATGTATCTTTTATTTTAGAATTAGAAGGGTAAGGCTGATTTCTATAAATACAAGGTTTATCAGTCATTGAAATAGCAACTAAATGATTAGCCATTATCATGAAATCTCTAATCAAATTATGTGAAGAACACTTGTATTCACTACTCATATCTTGAGCACTAAATAGTTTGAAAGAATTCTTATTAATTATCTTTTTATCTATCTCTCTTAATAGTTTTAATTCATTTAAATATTCAGGATAAACAACATCAGTTGAGTTTAAAGATTTATTAACATCATCATAATTCATTTTCTTATCTGATCTTATAACTGACTTAACTATTTTATAATTAATAAGATTACCATCTAAATCAAATCTCATGACAACACTTCTAGCTAGTTTATCTTCATTTTCATTTAATGAGCATAAATCCTTAGAAAGCTTATCTGGAAGCATAGGCATTACCTGATTATCATAATAAAGAGATGTGCATCTACTTAGAGCTTCTTCAAATAATTTAGAACCTAGCTTAACGTAGTGAGAAACATGCGCAATATGTACATAAAGAGTATATCCTCTTCTATTCTTTTTAATACTGATAGCGTCATCCATATCAAGACACTCTTGTTCATCAATAGTAAAAGTAACTAGTTTTCTATAATCTTCTCTTTTACTAATTTCTTCTTCACTGATATGTCCATCAATATTTTCAAGCTCTTCATATGATTTATCTTCAAATACAGGATCAAATCCATTAGAGCATGCAACAGCTCTATTCATTATGTTATCATCAGTAATTTTACCAATTTTCTTCACTAAGCTAAGCTCATATCTTCCATCAAACTTATTACTTGAAGCACTAAATAAAGCAACATCACCAGGATTTAACTTTTTCATAGTCATGCTTCCTGTAACAACTTTCATCTTTTTATTTGAATTAAGTGGTTTCAAAATCTTAACACCATCAATCAAAGCAACTTCACAAACAACGTTTGAAAAAGCTCTTTCAATAACTTTGACAACACTTGTCTTGTTTTTATCAATACTTACTAAAACTTTATCAAAAACTAAAGCGCCATTTAGATTTGCTTCATCTATATAAAATCTATTATCATCTATTTCTATAAATCTTAAACCTTTTCTAGTAGACTTAAGTTCAGTAACAAAAAAATTAGAAGGCACACTTTTAAAGACACCATTATCGTCTTCAAAAAGAATACCTTCTAATTCAAGGTCTTTTAAAACAGCTCTAACTTCTGCATCTAAATGCTTTTTATTTATAGAGAGACTTCTCTTAATGTTTTTAAATGTAATAGCAGTTTGAGTATCTTTAAATAAGTTTATTAGTTTGTCTCTCATATTTATCTTCCCCTATTATCAATTTATCATAAAAAAATAGATTTGTCTATGACTTTTTTAACCCCTTTTTAATTTTACTTTTACTGCTTAGTATGTTATCATATTTATAGAATAGAAAGGTCTAAAAATGAAAAAAGAAAAAAGAAAAACTGTAGTAAAAAACACTAATAAAAATGTAAAAGATAATAATGTTATACTAACGATAGTATCGCTAACTATATTTTTGCTAGCAGCATTTTTTACAGTAGCCCTAGCAGTTAAATATTATAATTTGAAAAATAATAATCTAAACTTAGACATAGATAATGATGGTTGGCCTGATATCAATATAGACACTAATGGTGATAAAATATGTGATGTTAACTGCGATAAAGACCACGATAGAATTCCAGACTACAATATAAGTTATAAAAATATAACAATGCCTTTTTTCAACATAGATACCAACAATGATAAATATGCAGACACTAATCTAATAAACATGGATTTAAACATGGATGGTAAATGTGACATAAATTGTGACAAAGATCATGATGGTTGGCCAGAAACAAATATATCTTTTCAGGGAAGTGTAGCAGTACTTAATATAGACACTAATAATGATGGAATATGTGATATTAACTGTGATCCTCAAGGACTTAAAACTGCTACTATTAATATTGATATAGATAAAGATAAAAAACCAGACATTAATATAGATAAAAACAATGATGGAATTGCAGACATAAACATATCATATTATAAAAAATATGATAAGGCTGTATTTAACATAGATACAGACAATGACGGAAAAGCAGATTTTAATCTAATTAATCAAATTGAAGATAATAAATGTATATTAAATTGTGACTATAACGGCGATAATGTACCAGACACTAATATAGATCTAACTGGTCAAAAAGTAGCCACACTTAATATTGATGTTAATGATGATAAAGGACCAGATATTAACATAGATTCAAATAAAGACACTATAGCAGATTTAAATATAGATATAGATAATGATAATATACCGGATATAAATATTGACATAAATGGGGATAACTTAGCAGATATTAACATTGACATTGATAAAGACAAAACAGCAGATTTAAATATAGATACAAATAATGACAATATAGCGGACACAAACTTATTAAATATAGATTTAGATAATGATGATATATGTGACTTAAACTGTACTACAAACTATACTACATATAAAAATATAGACTTAAATCAAGATAAAATTCCTGATATGAATATAGACATAAACGAAGATAAAATACTAGACGCTAACTTTGATACCAACTTTGATGGAATAATAGATACAAACATAATGGATACTAATTTATTTTATTCTAATAAAAAAGATGTAGTGATAAATGATGAAATAAATACTTATAAAGTGAAAATGTTTTCATCAAGTGATATCAACTATTCAAAAATAATTCCAGGATGGGAAAGTACTAGAGAATTCTCTATTACCAATGGATCAAAAGATGATGCTATACTTGCATTTAAATTTAATGATATTATTAATGAATTTACATGGGATAACAGACCTTACTACAGTATATACATTGATGATAAAGAAGTAATAAAAGATGCTAGAAGCGGATATACAGTTAATAATGGAGATATTATATTAAATAATATTAAAGTAGAAAAAGGAACTTCTAAAAAAGTAACATTTAAGTTTAAATTTATAGAAACAACAAATCATAAAATGGATAATAACAAATTATTCTATTTGAGATTAGATGTAGTAAAACAATAAGAAACTAGTAAAAACAATATAAATATAGTATAATATGAATGCTGAGGTGGAAAATGAAAAGATTTTGGAAAGAGAATAAAGTACTAGTAGTATTAGCAATTATAATATTCATTTCTCTAGTGCTAATGGCAGTTGGATTATTCACTTATTTCTATAGGCAAGATGTAACAGTCTATGGTAATAGATTAAATGAAATAGAAAAACATAAAGTAGATGACAAATTAGATGAACAAATAAAAGCTAAATTTGAAAAAGGAATAGAAAAAGTAAAAATAGATATAAAAGGAAAAATAATATATATAATCATGGATGTAAGTGCAGACACAACTAAAGCAAAAGCTAAAGAATATGCTCAGACAGCTTTAAGCATAGTTCCTGAAGACACACAAAACTACTATGATATTCAATTCATGATGACTAAAGAAAATGAGGATAAAGAAGAAAAAGAATTCCCAATAATAGGAGGAAAGAGTTCTTCTTCATCATCAATAGTATGGACAAACAATTAAGGAGAATAAATGAAAAATAATAATAAGTTTATTATTACTCTAGGATTATCTTTCGCCCTATTAATCGCGTTAGTAACAGGAGTATTAATTATAATATCTAATAATGGAAAGGGATATAGTTTCTCTGAAAAGAGTTACATGAATGCTAATGAAAGCAAAGTAATAGACATAAGTGTAGACTCAAACATGTCTGCCTTTTCAGAAAATGGAGAAGGTGTATTCTATGATTTTATATCAGCTTTAGAAGACGACACTAAACTATCATTTAATATCTCTGTTAATACATCATCTAATTATAAATTAACAAATAAAAATATACTAGGTACTAATGATGAAATACTATATGAAGATCATTATGCATTAATATCATCAAATAATAACATAGTAAGAAGTTTAAAATCACTTCAAGGACAAGCAATAGCAGTAATATCTTCAGACAAAGAATACTTACAAAATTATTTATCAGATTATAATTTATCACTAGTTGAATATAAAAACTTTGATGAAATAAAAAGAGCAATGAATGACACAACATTATATGCACTAGTACCACTACAAAAAAATATATCAAACATAGTTAATTCTAGATATAACGTAGTAAAACATGTTGAAGGAGTTAAAAACTACTTTGTAATAGAGCTAGATCAAAATGAATCAACTCTAAGCAATATAATAAGGAAATTCAATAAGGCTTATCAAAAAGAATTAAAAGAAAGTTTAAATGAACACTTATTAAACTTATTCTATAAAGTTAATAATATAACTGAACTAGAAAAAGAAACTCTAATGGCAGATGACTTAATAGTTGGATACATAGAAAATATGCCATATGAAGGAAAAGTAAAAAATAACTTTAGTGGAATAACTAATGAATACTTAAATTCATTTGCTTCACTAACAGGAGCTTCATATAAATATATTAAATATAAAAATATAGAAGAACTAAAAAAAGCACTATCAAAACAAAAAGTAGATTTAATAGCAAACTATAGTGAAATATCTGATAAAAATTATAATGAGATAAAAATTGGTTATAATACAGAATATGAAGTTTTATCAAACATAGCTAATAAAACAACTATAGAAACACTAAGCATGTTAAAAGATAAAACAATAAAAACAGCATCAAGATCAATATCTAAACAACTAGAAAAAAGTTCAATTAAGATAAAAGAATATCCTACATATGAATCACTTATGGATTCATTAACAGATGATGACATAATAGCTATTGAAAGAAATGCATATGACTACTATAAGAATAAAGAACTATCAAACTTTGTAACTAAGATAAGTTCAACAGTAGGAATAAACAATTCATTCTTAATAAAGAATGATAAAACTACATTTGCTAATTTATTCTCATACTTTATGTCTATATATGGAAATAAAGATATAGTAAATGAAGCAATAAATAATTCAATAAAAGCATCAAAAAGAAATCTAGTGGTAGAATTCTTAATAAACAATATATTTTATCTAGCACTTTTAATAGGAGCTACATTAATATTCTTATTAAGAGTAAAGAGAAAAGTAAAAGTAACTAAAAAAATTAAAAAAGAAGATAAACTAATGTATCTAGACGTAATGACTAACTTAAAAAATAGAAATTACTTAAATGATAACTTAGTATATTGGGAAGCTAATAAGATTTATCCACAGACAGTAATAGTAGTAGACTTAAATAATATATCAGAAATAAATGATACAAAAGGACATGAAGAAGGAGACAATCAAATAATAGCTGCTGCTAAAGTACTAATAAATACTCAAAGAGAAAACAGTGAAATAATAAGAACTGATGGTAATGAATTCTTAATCTACTTAGTAGGGTATGAAGAAAAAGCAGTACTAATCTACGTAAACAAACTAATGAAAGAATTCAAAAATTTACCTTATAACTATGGAGCAAGCATTGGATATCAAATGATAACAAGTGAAAGTATGACAATAGATGATGCCATAAATGAAGCTCTTAAAAAAATGAGAGAGAATAAGGAAGAATAACATGATCAAAGTTAAAGAATACATAAAAAACGTATATAATTTAATGAGAAAAAGAGAAATGTTAACACTTCCAAGTTCTCTTTCTTATTATTTTGTATTATCAATAGTGCCAATAATATCTTTAATACTATTAATAGCAACTAACTTTAATATATCAACTAACTACATAACTAATTTCTTTCAAAAGAATTTTTCAAGTGAACTAGTAAGCTTTTTAACTCCACTAATGACAAAACAAAACATTACAGTAGGATTCCTAGTTCATACATTAGTTGCTTTTTACATAGTATCTAATGGTGCTGATGCTATAATAGTTGCAAGCAATATGGTATTCAATACTGAAAATAAAAACTTCTTTAAAAGAAGAATAAAAGCTTTCCTACTTACAATAGCGTTAGTAACACTATTAACATTTATGCTAGTAGTACCTGTTTTTGGTAAACAACTAATAAACATAATGATTAAGCTGGGAACAAAAGGTAACTTCATAAAAGTACTAGGGACAATATATCCTATAGTAAGATTACCACTATCTTTAATAGTAATATATATAGGTGTTAAATTTATTTACTGCTTAGCGCCAGATATGAAAATAAAGAGCAACTATGCAATAAAAGGAAGTATATTCACCACTGTTGGATGGGTAATAGTAACTTTTGCATTCTCTTATTATGCTCGCAACATCGCAACATATAATATCTATTATGCAGGCTTAAGTAGTATAGTATTGCTAATGATATGGTTCTATTTCTTAGCATTTATATTTGTACTTGGATTATCTATGAATTATCAAAATGCATCACAAGAAAATGAAAAAAGTAACACTGCAATATTAAAAGAATTAGAAGAAAAAGTAAAAATAAATAAAATAAGTAATCAAAATTAAAAATACATGATATAATGATAATAGATGGGGGATAAAGATGAGCAACTATAACAGAAAAGAAAACAAAAAAGAAACGACACCAGAAGAAAAATTATCAAAACTAGAAAAATGTAAGAATAAAACAGAGAAAACTTACGATGAAATAACTGCGCAAATCAAAAGCGCCGAAAAGAAAAACGATAATAAAAAGCTATCTCTTAAATCAGCTGCAAAAATAGAAAAAAAGCGTGATAATCAGAAAAAGATTAAGATTACATTAGAAGAAATAAAAAGAGATATAGCTAAGGTGAAAAGAGAAATATGTCTAAACAGAGGGCATAGATATTATATTGAATCTTGTGAAAAAACATCTGCAGGATTATTAGAAAAAAGTAGATGTGAAAGATGTGGAAAAATAGATATGCGTTTAATAACATATGAAAGCGAAGATATCAATAGATTAAAATTAAGACCAGAACTTAAACGAGCAGAATAATATTCTGCTTGTTTTATTTATAAATAATATATGATAAAATAAGAATATGAAAATAAATGGAAAAGAAATAAAAATAGATGACTTAGTAGAAAACATTGATATTAATAATAATATACCTAAAAAAAGAAAAAACGGTATAGTACTTAGAGATAGTGATATTGAAATATTAAAAAGATATGATATAGACTATGAAAAACATTCATCACTATCTAGTTTAATATTTGAAATAGAGGAAATATTAATGTATGAAACTGATGTAGAAGACTTAGAAAAGTTAAGTGAAGAACTAAGTGAAATAAATTACTATAATTACACAAATAAATAAAAGGGAGGCTACTAGTGATAGAAATAATTACATATGTTGCTTTATTAATAGTGGGGCTTATATTATTAATAATAGCATCTAACTTATTTGTAGATGCATCTTCCAGCTTAGCAACAAGACTTAAAGTACCAAAAATGATAATTGCTCTTACAATTGCTGCATTTGGAACATGTGCTCCTGAACTAGCTATATCATTTACTTCTATGGCTTCAGGAAACACAGACATTACGCTTGCTAATGTAATAGGATCATGTATTATAAACATACTATTAATAATATCAATAGCAGCCCTAATAAAGCCTATCAAATTTAAAGAAAAAACTATAAAGATAGAATTACCTTTAATACTAATAGTAACATCACTAATAACATTTTTATTAAATGATGCACTATTCTTTAATAAGGAAGTAAACACATTATCAAGATTAGATAGTATATTCTTAGTAATGTTATTCGTAGTATTTATGTTCTACATTTTTAAAAGTATAAAAGATGCTAAAAAAGAAAAGAATGACAAAGCTAAATATTCACTAGTTAAATCAATAATATACTTATCATTAGCGCTTATAGTAGTAATAGCTTCAAGTAATCTAGTAGTTGATAACTCAGTATTACTAGCAGAAAAATTAGGAGTAAGTGAAAAAATAATATCAATGACTATACTGGTAATAGGGTCTTCACTTCCAGAACTATCTTTAACAGTAGCATGCGCTATTAAAGGTGAACATGAGATGGTACTAGGAAACATTATTGGAACAAATATATTTAATATATGCGTAGTACTTGCTCTTCCAGTATTAATATATGGAAATATAAATACAACATCATTTGACTTAGTAGACTCAATAATGCTAGTAATTTCCTCATTTATGTTATACATATTTGGTAAAACAAATAAAGAATTAAGTAAAACTGAAGGAATAATAATGTTAATAGTATTACTAATATACTATGTATACTTATTCTTAGTATAAAAAACTTTACAAATAAACTAATCTAGTGATATAATACACTAGGTTTTTTTATTGAGGTGAAAAAGAATGAAAATAAGAAACGTAGCAATAATCGCCCATGTTGACCATGGTAAAACAACTCTAGTAGATGAACTACTAAAACAAAGTGGAACATTTAGAGATAACGAAACTCATGATGACAGGGTAATGGATTCAAATGATATTGAAAAAGAAAGAGGAATAACTATTCTTGCTAAAACAACTGGAGTTCACTATAAAGACTATAAAATAAATATAGTAGATACACCAGGACATGCAGACTTTGGTGGAGAAGTAGAAAGAATAATGCACATGGTAGACGGTGTAATTCTTTTAGTAGACGCAAGAGAAGGAACAATGCCTCAAACTAGATTCGTTTTAAAGAAAGCACTAGAAGCTAACTTAAAACCAATAGTAGTAATTAATAAGGTAGATAGAGAAAATATAAGACTTAACGAAGTAATAGATGAAGTTCTTGAATTATTTATTGAACTAGGTGCTAATGATGATCAAATAGACTTCCCAGTAATATATGCTAGTGCTCTAGCTGGAACTACATCTTTAAGTGAAGACTTATCAACTCAAGAACATACTATGGATCCAATATTTGAAGCAATAGTAAACACTATTCCAGAACCTAAGGGTAACCCATCAGAACCACTACAATTTCAACCAGCACTATTAGATTATAATGATTATGTTGGAAGAATTGGAGTAGGAACAATAGCTAGGGGAACTGTAAAAGCAGGACAAATGGTATCTTGTGTAAGACTAGATGGTTCTATTAAACAATTTAGAGTACAAAAACTATTTGGATTTACTGGAATAAAAAGAGAAGAAATAGAATCAGCTTCTGCAGGTGAAATAGTAGGTATTTCAGGACTTCCTGATATATCAGTAGGTGAAACTGTATGTGAAGTAGGAAAAGAAGAAGCCCTTCCTATTCTAAGAATAGAAGAGCCTACTCTACAAATGACATTTGGAGTAAACACAAGTCCATTCGCAGGAAAAGAAGGAGATCTTTTAACTGCTAGAAAAATAGAAGAAAGATTAATGAAAGAACTTGAAAAAGACGTTTCTTTAAGAGTAGTCCAAGCAGACCAAGAAAGTTGGTTAGTATCAGGACGTGGTGAACTTCACTTATCAATATTAATAGAAAACATGAGAAGAGAAGGATTTGAACTACAAGTATCAAAACCTGAAGTAATAGTAAAAGAAATAAATGGCGTTAAAATGGAACCTTATGAAGAAGTATTAATAGAAGCACCATCAGACACAGTAGGTGACGTAATTCAAAGTTTAGCAGCTAGAAATGGACAAATGTTATCAATGAAACCACTTGAAAACAACACTAAGCTAGAATACTTAGTACCATCACGTGGATTAATTGGATTTGTAAATGAATTCTTAATTTTAACAAAAGGATATGGAATTATTAACCATACATTTAAAGAATATGGACCACTTACAAACGCTGAAATAGGAAGCAGAAAACTAGGTGTACTAGTATCAATGGAAAATGGTAAAGCTACTGCCTATGCTCTTGGAGCGCTAGAAGACAGAGGAGTTATGTTCATTGAACCAGGTGAAGAAGTATACGAAGGAATGATTATAGGTGAAGCTAATAAAGATTTAGACCTTGCAGTAAATGCAGTAAAAGCTAAAAACCTAACTAACACAAGAAGTGCTTCAAAAGACCATACAGTAGTATTAAAAAGACCAAGACAATTAACTCTAGAGAAAGCATTAGACTATATTAACAGTGATGAACTAGTAGAAGTAACGCCTAAAGGATTTAGATTAAGAAAGAAAATTCTTAATACAGAACTTAGAAAAAAAGAAGATGCTAAAAGATTAAATAAGTAATAGATATCTATTACTTTTTTGCTATGGAGGATTTATGAATATAAACTATGATATAGAACTTGAAAAAATAATAAAAGAGGAAGAAGGAAAAAGACCAAAAGTACTTCTTCATTCTTGCTGTGGGCCATGCTCTTCAGCAGTAATAGAAAGATTAAATCCTTATTTTGAATTAACAGTATTCTACTATAATCCTAACATTGAACCACTAGAAGAATATCTAAAAAGAAAAGAAGAACAAAAAAGACTATTAAAAGAACTAGGTGGTATTAATTTCCTAGATTGTGACTGGGAAAATGATAAATTTAAAGAAATGGCAAAAGGATTAGAAGAAGTAAAAGAAGGTGGCATTAGATGCCATAAATGCTATAACTTAAGACTAGAAAAAACAGCCGTTGAAGCAAAAAAACTAGGATTCGACTATTTTGCAACTACACTTACAGTAAGTCCATATAAGAATAGTCAAGTATTAAATCAAATAGGAAAAGAATTAGAAAGTGTTATTGGCATTAAATATTTATACTCAGACTTTAAAAAGAAAGACGGTTATAAAAGAAGTATTGAGTTATCTAAAAAGTATGAACTATATAGACAGAATTACTGTGGATGCATCTATAGCCAAAAACACTTATATGAAGACTAACAAAGTCTTTTTTTCTTGTATAAAACTATAAAATCTATTATAATAATCTATAGTAGGAGATGTTTAAAATGGCCGGAAAAAAGAATGATAAAAAAGAAGTTAAAAAAACAGTTAAGACCAAAACAGTTAAATCAAAAAAAACTACAAAAAAAGTAATAGATTTGGATAATAAAGAACAATTAGCTCGTTTAAGAACTCAATTAAAAAAAGAAATAGATGAAAGCAATATAAAAGCTATAAAAGATAAAAAAAGTACTAAAAAAGAAACTAAAAAAGAAGAAAGAAAATTTGATAATAGAAAGCCATTAATAAAAAATGAAATAGTAAAAAAATGCATAAAAGCTCTATCAATGTTAGTAATGTCTGTACTTTTAGCAATATGTGCTTTCTTAGTGACTTATATAGCAGTTAACAAATTATCACAAGTAAAAGGTAAAACACCAGCGCTTGGTCTATATACAATAATAAGTCCAAGTATGACTCCTAAAATTAAAGTATATGATGTAGTATTTGTTGTTAAAACTAAACCAGAAAACATAAAAATAGGAGATGTAATATCTTATTACAGTACAAATAACTATTTCAAAGGAGTTCCAATTACGCACCGTGTAGTAGAAAAATTAAATACTAATGAAGGAATAGTATTTATTACACAAGGAGATGCTAATCCAGAAGCAGACTCTGAATTAATACTATCTAATAACGTAGTAGGTGTAGTAAGAGCAAAAATACCTCAATTAGGAAGAATCCAGTTCTTCTTATCAAGTAAAATGGGATGGATAATAGCAATATTAATACCAGCTCTTGGAGTATTATCATATGATATATTAAAACTATTCAATCTACTTAAATTAAAAAATGAGTTATTAAAAACAAAAAAAGCAATTAAATAATTGCTTTTTATTTGCTCAGCTTGACTATTTGTACCTTTTATGGTATAATTTAATCACTAATGGGGGTTAGTGGTTATGATAGAACTAGAAAAAAGAATAAGGGGATTATTCCTTGAAATAGGGGGAATAATAGCCTTTATAATAATTTCATTATTAGTATGGAATAATTTTGACTATGAAAATGAAGCACAAATAGCGTACGCGTATTCAAACTATAACAATATGATTAATGCAGTGATTACAAAGAATATAAATGCTCTATTCCCAACAGATGATGAAAGTGCTCAATATATAGAAGGAATAAAGTTTAATATAAGCAATCCTAATAATGCATCAAAAACTTATAATCTGTTCTTTAAATATGACATGCAATCTAGTTCATTACCAGCTATGTATTTAAAATTAAACTATGAAGGGAATGTTTATAAATTAACAGATTTACCAAGTATTGTTAAAGAAGATACAGTGTTATATTTAATTGATACTAGTAAAATATCTAAAAAAGATACTATTAAAAAAGAATTAAAACTATATCTAGATGAAAATACACCAACAAAAGAACAAGATAAATTATTATCATTTAGTATATATTCTGAAGAAAAATAAGCGCATCAGCGCTTGTTTTTATTTGCTGAGAAAGATTGATAATTTTTGCTTAATATATTAAAATAATATTATAATAAAGAAAGAATATGGTGATAACATGAATATAAAGCAGATCCATATAAAATTGTTATTAGTAGTATTAAGTATAATTGTAACACTTGGTTTAATAATAAACTTAAGTTATGCAGCATTTACCATATCAAAAGAAAGTGAACATAAAGTATTAACTTTTGGAGACATAAGCATATCACTATGCTACAGTGCGGCATGTACTAGTTCTAATGAACTAATGGGTAATATACTAGGAACTGTTACAAATAATGGAGAAACATCCTTTTTACCTCAATACCCAATATCAGATAGTGAATACTTAGAAAAGGTAATACCTTATAAATTTGAAGTGGAAAATGATGGTAAACTTGATTTGTATTTATCTCTTTATCTTATGCCAGACACAACTAGCGAAGGAACACCTATAGAAGAAAATAGAATACTTCCAAATACAGCTGATATAACAGGTAGAAATGTATCTGGAAATAATCAAAGTTATACACAAAACTTCACAAGCTTTGTAAGTAGTTCTCATTATAAGTATTTCAAAGTAGCAATAAAAGAGGCTAATACAGACACTCCACTAATAAAAACATATGATTCAGTAACAAGTATGAATAATTTATTAGTAGATAATATATATCTTCCAAAAAATGCTAAAAAAACATATTTACTATATATATGGTTATCTAAAGAAGAACTATTAAATAATCAAAATGAAGAAAATATAAATGAAATACTAGGAAAATATATAGTAATAGATTTATCAGCAAAAGGTGAATATAAACCAAATTAAACACTTAATTAAATTAAGTGTTTTTCTATATATTTAATAATCAAATATAAACATAAAGACATTATTAGTAAAACAATTATAGAAGCCATAACTAAGCTCATATTAAATACTTGAGTTCCATATAGTATTAAATAACCAACACCACTTTTACTAGATAAAAATTCACCCATAATAGTTCCTATTAAACAAAGACTAATACTTATCTTAAAAGAAGATATAATATTTTTATAGTTGCATGGAATAATAGCATACCAAATAATTTGAATAGTACTGGCATTAAAAGATTTAAGCATCTTAATAATAGATGTACTTGTATTCTTAAAACAATTAGAAATAGTTTCTATTGAAGTAAAAACACTTATCAAAACAGCCATAGCAATAATACTAGAAGAACTAGATCCAAAGCTAATAATAATTAGAGGACCTAAAGCAACTTTTGGAAGACTATTAATCATAGTTAGATAAGGCTCCACTATCTTATCAAAAGTATTAAATAAGAATAGTATTAAAGAAACAATAATGCTAATAATATTAGTAATAATAAATGATAAAATAACTTCTTTTAAAGTGATAAATATATGAAACAATAAATTATTATTAATAAATAAGCTTATAAGACTACTAAATATTTTAGAAGGATATGAAGTTATAAAAGAATTAATAATATTATTTCTTCCAAATAATTCATAAAAAAGAATAAATAAGAAAAATATTAATATTTGAAAAGATCTAATAATTATTTTATTTCTTTTACTTTTTCTTAAGAATAATAAATGCTCTTTACTACTCATTTATATCCTCCCATATTTTAGAAAAGTAGTAATTAAAGTCTTTATTATTTCTATTCTCAATAGGACTATCCCCTAAGCTAATAAGATACTCTTTTTTAATGCAAGCTGGTCTATTACTTAAAACTATTATTCTATCAGACATAGAAATAGCTTCAGCAATATCATGACTAACCATCAGTGCACTTATATTTTCTTCTTTAACAATGTGATAAACATCTTCACTTATCTTTAGCCTATTAACATAATCTAGTGATGAAAAAGCTTCATCTAATAGTATTAAGTTAGGTTTAATACTAAGCGTTCTAACAAGAGAAACTCTTTGTTTTTGACCCCCAGATAATTCACTTACTTTTTTATATCTAATATCAAAAAGACCATACTTCCTAAGTAAACCATTAACATAATTAATTGAATTGTTATTTAATTTGCCCTTTACTTTAAGCGCTATCAAAGCGTTATCTAAAATACTTAAATGAGGAAATAAGCTCTCCTCCTGAGTCATATAACTAATGCTAATATCCTCGCCAAATGTAACGACGCCATCATAATCCTTATCAAGTCCAGATATAATATTTAAAATAGTACTCTTACCACATCCACTTGGACCCACTATAGTAACAAATTCCCCATTATTAATCTTAAAAGAAATATTATTAATAACCTTAACTTCATAGTCTAAACTATGATATGACTTATTAATGTTGTCTAAACAAACAATACTATTCACTATATTTATTAGTTACCAAATCATAATAGTTATATCTTTTTTTAATAAGATTAAAGTGAATTAATAAATCAAGAAGGTTATTATAGCTTTCTTCACTAATAAAATTATCAAAGTACCAAGAATCTGCTTCTTTATATCTTTTGATAAATGAGCTTATTTCTTCAACACTATTACCTGGAAATTCATCTTTAATAATTAAAGCTATATCTTCTTCAGTATTATCTTTAACAAATTGCATTCCCTTTTTAATAGCCCTATTGAATCTTCTTATAACATCACTATTACTATCAATAAAACTTTTTTTAGAATGAAAAACAGTATAAGGAACTTCTCCTGCAAGTAATCCAACAGAAGCTAATACACATCCATATCCTTCCTTTTCTAATGAAGAAGCATTAGGCTCAAAAAGATTAACAAAGTCACCCTCTTTAGCTATATAAGCAGACGATAAATTAGCAAAGTCCACAGAGTTATCAATAATTACGCCACTAACATTATTCTTAAACAAAGCATATTCAAATACACTAGAAGGCATACCGCCTTTTCTACCAGCTAAAACTCTTTTTCCTTTTAGACCATCTAAAGAAAAATTATTTTTATATTCACAGCTACCAAATAGAAATTGTCCATCTCTCTTAGTTAGAGAAGAAAAAGAAACTAAATAATCATCAAGTCCATTTTCATATGCATACAAAGTAGCTTCAAGCCCACTAAGCCCTATCTGTGCGTCTCCTGATATAACTGCGCTTGCAACCTTATCAGCACCACTAGTAAGAACAAGTTCAATATCTAATCCCTCATCTTTAAAATACCCATTATGTATGCTAACATAAAAAGGAGTATAAAAAACACTATGAGTAACTTCAGCAACAGTTATCTTATTACTTCTTTTATTATAAAAAATAAAAGACAAACTAAGAAATAAAATGCACAATAAACCAATAATAAATAATCTTTTTTTCAAGTATATCACCTCTTTCTAAAGTATTATATGAATAGATAAAAAAGGTGTTAACACTCACTTTAAAAAACTTATAAAGTATGATAATATTAAATTATGAAGGATGATAAAATGAAAAAGATATCAATTCTATCTCTTCACTTAAATTATGGAGGAGTAGAAAAAGCAATAATAAATGAAGCAAATTCTTTAATTGATAACTATGAAGTAGAAATAGCAGTAACATACAAAATAACAAAGAATCCTGCATTTAATCTTGATCCAAGAGTAAAAGTAGTTTATTTAACAGACGTAGTACCTAATAGAAATGAGTTTATAAATGCCATAAAGCATTTCAAAATAATAGATGTTTTTAAAGAAGCATATAAAAGCATAAAAGTGCTTTATTTAAAAAAATATACAATGAAAAAATATATTAAAAATACTGATAGTGATCTAATACTATCAAGTAGAATTGAATTCACTAAACTACTTAGATACTCTAATAAAGTCACAGTAGCGCAGGAACATAGACATCATAACAACGACAAAAAGTATATAAATAGTTTAAGAAAAGCACTTAAAGGAGTAGACTACTTAATGAATGTATCTAAAGATTTAAATGATTACTATACTAAAGAATTTAACTTTATAAAGTGTGTATTAATTCCAAATAGCTTAGATAATGAAATAAACCCTATATCAAATCTTTCTAGAAAGAATATAGTTTCTGTAGGCAGACTATCTCATGAAAAAGGCTTTTTAGACTTAATAGAAGTATTTAAAGAAATAAACAAGATGGACAAAGAAATAACTTTAGACATAATTGGTGAAGGAAACGAAAGACCACTAATTGAAAATAAAATTAAAGAATATAAATTAGAAAAATACGTAACAATGCACGGATTTAAAGATAGAAACTATATAAAAAATATAATGAAAGATTCTTCTTTATATCTAATGTGTTCATATGAAGAAAGCTTTGGACTAGTATTAATTGAAGCGGGTTCATGTGCGCTTCCACAAATAGCTTTTTCTTCAGCTCAAGGAGCTAATGAATTAATAGAAAACAATAAAAATGGTTTTTTAATTGATAATAGAAACATAGAAGAAATGGCTAAAAAAGCAGTAGAAGTAATAAATGATAAAGAACTTCTAAAGAGACTAAGTAAAAATAGCATTGAATTATCAAATGGATATTCATTTGATAATATAAAAGAAAAATGGTTAGAATTTATAAAAGGAGTAATATAATGAGAAAATATTTTGACAAATTAGTAGGAACACCAAAAGAAGAGTTCTACAGTGTAATGGAAGAAAACCTAAATAAAAATAAAAGAATGTTTATAATAACAGCTAATCCAGAAACTTTTGAAATAGCAAGTAAAGATGAAGAATTTAATAAAATAGTAATGGATGAAGCAACAACAATAGTACCTGACGGTATTGGTATAGTAAAAGCTTCTCATATGTTAGGATATCAAGTAAAAGAAAGAATAACAGGAGTAGATTTAGCTGTAAAACTATTAGAACTAGCAAACGAAAAGAAACTAAATGTAGCACTTCTAGGTGCTCATGAAGAAGTAATTGATGCATTTGTTAAAAAGATAGGAAAAGAATATAAAGGAATAAAAATAGTAGCATCAGCTAATGGATATGATTATGACAAAGATCAATTCTTTGAAACAATAAAAGATTTAGACGTAGATGTATGCTTAATAGCACTTGGCATACCTGCCCAAGAAAAATTAATATATAAGCATCTAAACAAGTTCAAAAAAGGAGTATTTGTAGGAGTAGGTGGATCATTTGATGTATTATCAGGAATGAAAAAAAGAGCTCCTAAAATATTCCAAAAACTAAACTTAGAATGGCTATATAGAATAACAACAGAACCTAAAAGAATAAAAAGATTCTATAACTCAAATATAAAGTTTATGTTTAAAATTAAAAAAATGAAAAAACAAAAATAAAACACTGAAATTATCAGTGTTTTTTATTTATCTTCTTCTAGTAGTATTTATTAATCTTATTAATTGTAGTAGTTCAGCTAAAGCTCCAGATACATACGTAAGAGCAGCTGCTCTAAGAACGCTTTTTGCATTAGTATGCTCTCTATCTACTAATATATTTAAATCTTCTAATTGTTTAAGAGCTCTTTTAGAAGCATTAATTTCAACTGGAAGTGTAATAAACTGAAATAGTACACCAGCTCCTACACATATAATTCCAAGCCATATAAGATCTAATACTTCAAGTAAGAAACCTAAGAATATAACTATATATGATATTCTAGACATAATGCTAACAACAGGAACTAAAGCACTTCTTATTTTTAAAAATAAGTATCCATCTTTGTCTTGAAGAGCGTGTCCACATTCATGAGCAGCTACAGCTACTGATGAAATAGAATCCTTATGATAAATATCACTTGAAAGTCTAATTACTTTTCTTTTAGGATCATAGTGATCAGTTAAGTTTCCTTGTGTTTCTACAATTAATAAATCACTAAGACCATTAGCATCTAGTATCTTTCTAGCAGTATCATATCCATTCATATTAGAAGAACTCTTCTTTCTAAGATTAGCACTATAAGTAGAACTTATATATAACTGTGCAATCAAAGGAAGAGTTATTATTAGTAATAATATAATTATTTCATCCATTCCTATCACCTAATAATATTATATCAAATATATAAATAAAATAATATATATGCACCTAAAAAGAACTAAACTGATACTGATAGGTGCTAGATATTAATATCAAATTATTATATAATTATAATGTCGGAGGATGAAATGAAAAAAGCATTAATAAAACTATCTAACGTATCTAAGTTTTATTACAGCAAGGGAGTAATTGCTAGTGGATTTACAAAGATATCAACTGAGTTTAACATTGGTGAATTTGTAGCAATAACTGGTGAAAGTGGATCAGGTAAAAGTACTCTTTTAAATGTAATTAGTGGACTAGATACATATGAAGAAGGAGAAATGTATATAAATGGTGAGGAAACAAGCCATTATACAGATTTAGACTTTGAAAACTATAGAAGAAAGTATATAAGTAACATATTTCAAAGTTTTAACTTGGTAAACTCTTATACAGTTTATCAAAATGTAGAATTAGTATTATTATTAAATGGTAATTCTAAAAGAAAAATAAAACAAAAAGCATTAGACTTAATAGATACTGTAGGACTTAAAAAGTTTAAAAATACTAAAGTATCTAAACTATCAGGTGGTCAAAAGCAAAGAGTTGCTATTGCAAGAGCTCTTGCAAAAGAAACACCAATAATCATTGCCGATGAACCAACGGGTAATCTAGATTCAAAAGCTGCTACAGGAATTATTAAGTTATTAAGTGAAATAGCTAAAGATAAACTAGTAATAGTAGTAACACATAACTATGAACAAGTAGAAGAATATGTTACTAGAAAAATTAAAATGCATGATGGAAGAATACTAGAAGATAAAGAAATAAAGAAAGCTGATCAAGTAGAAGAAGTAGAACTTAATGATTTTAAAAATATAACTTTCTTTAATAGATTAAGATTAGGAATAAGAAATACATTCAACATTATACCTAAATTCTTATTAGTATTAATAATATATTTATTTATGAGTATATCTCTTTTAACTGAATATTCTTCACTAAAAAGAGAAGAATACTTAGAAGGAACCTATGGTTCTAACTATTACTTTACTAATATTTCTAAAGATAGAATAATTATTAAAAAGAATGATAAAACTGCGTTTACTGATGAAGATTACGAAAAAATAAGTAAACTAGATAATGTAGACTATATAGTCAAAAATGATTTGTTATTAGACAATAGTGTAACTCTATATGATGATCAAATCTGGCTATATGGAAGTACTAATAATATCAAAAACTTTAAAGGCGAAGTCGATTATGGAAGACTTCCAGAAAATGAAAATGAAGTAGTTGTTGAAGCTAACAGCGGAGACTACTATTACGATGAATTAAGAGATCAAGTGTTATCTTCAGATTTAAAGCTATCTGACACTACAGGAAGAGACATTAAAAAAGGAATGAAAGTAGTTGGAATAAAATACAAAGATAACGCTACTGATTATGGAGAAGGAATATTCTACGTAAGTGATAATATTGAGGCAGCACTTGGAAAGAGTGTTAACAAATACTTTAGTTTTGCAAAAGTATTATTTGAAAATTCTTATCATGATTCAAACGATTATATTAATGAATTTATGATAGTACCACTAGACAGAGTACCTAAGGGACAAGTATACATATCAGATGATTATAGTTTTTACTGCCCAAGAGAAAACTGTAAGAATCGTCCTTTAACAATAGAAGTAAGTAATAAATACTATGATGCGAAACTAAACTTAACAGTAACAAAAACTTATTATAAAAATAACTTTGCTACTGTAACTGGCTTTTCTGATTATGAATCAAGAAATGGTCAAATATACATTAATACAAATGACTATAATTCTTTATATAATAAAGGTAATTACCAAAGTAGTGTATTTGTAAAAGATGATAAAATTATTGATCAAACAGTAAAAGATCTTAAAGGATTAGACTTATATACTTTAAAAATAAAAGATGCACTTTTAAGACCATCATCAGTAGCTATTTTAAGAATAATAAGAACAGTAGTAACAATTATATTAGTTGTTGTATTATTCTTTATATCATACTTTGTTCTTAAGATAATACTAAAATCAAGAAACGTTTATTTTGCCACTTTAAGAATGATAGGTGCTAATAAACATGTATGTAAGAAGCTATTAATAATAGAACTTCTTAATGCAGCTTTCATAGCGTACTCTTTAATGATGGCATTATTAATAACATGCAAACTAAATATAATAAAAATTAGCTTTGTAAATGAATTGATGACGTTCTTAACCTTAAGAGATTATATTCTTCTAGGATTAATATTATTATTCATATCATTCTTAGTAGCAATGAAATTTGCTAAGAAGCTATTCAAAGAAAGTGCTATTAAGACAATACATGAGGAGGTGTAACATATGCTAGAAATAATAAATGCTAAAAAATACTTTAATAAAGGCAAAAACAATCAAATAAAAGCAATAGATGATACAACTCTTTCATTTAAAGACAATGGTTTAGTAGCTCTTTTAGGACCTAGTGGATGTGGTAAAACTACACTTTTAAATGCTATTGGTGGTCTAGATAAACTAAAAAGCGGTAAAATATTCATCAATGGTGAAAGAGTAAACAGTAAATTAGTATATAAAAGAGATAAAATAAGAAACCTAAATGTAGGATATATCTTCCAAGACTATAAACTAGTTGAAAACATGAGCGTATATGATAATGTAGCTATTGTACTTAGAATGATAGGCCTAAAAGATAAGAATGAAATAAAAGAAAGAGTAGAATATGCTCTTGATAAAGTAGGAATGTTAAGATATAAGAAAAGACCTGCAAGCATGTTATCAGGTGGTGAAAGACAAAGAGTTGGTATAGCGCGTGCTATTGTAAAAGATCCAAATATAATCTTAGCTGATGAACCTACTGGTAACCTTGATTCTAAAAACTCATTAGAAGTAATGAAAATAATAAAAGGTATATCTAAAGACAGATTAGTTATACTAGTTACTCATGAAGTAGAACTTGCAAACTTTTATGCAAGCAGAGTAATTGAAATAAAAGATGGAAAAGTAATTAAAGACTATGATAATAAAGACAATGAAGATCTAGATTATAAAACAGATAATACTTTTTATCTAAAAGATTTCGAAAATAAATATGATTTAAAAGATAAAGATATTAATATTAATGTCTATAGCAATAAAAAGGAAAAAATAGACATTAATATAGTAGTTGATAATGGCAATATATATATTAAAACAGAAAATGATTTAAAACCATTATTAGTAGATGAGTCTTCAGCAATAGATTTTGTTGATGACCATTATAAGAAAATAACAAGAGATGAAATAGATAAATATACTTTCAACTTTGGTGAAGTATTTAAAGATAACTTTAAAAAGAAATATAGTTCAATCTTAAATCCAATATCTTTGATAATAAATGGATTTAGAAAAGTATTTAATTATTCATTTGTTAAGAAAATACTATTAGCAGGATTTTTCTTATCAGGAATGTTCTCTTTGTATGCAGTTAGCTCTATGTTCGGAGCTATAAGAGTTAATGATGAAGACTTTATAGCATACAACAAAAATTATCTAATTACATCTCAAAAGAGGAGTTATGTAGGAGATTTTCTTAAATACGAAAAAATGGATGATGTTTTATATGTTCTTCCAAGTAATTCAATAGTAACATTAAATATAAATATTGATGAATTTTATCAAACACAAGGAGCAAAACTTGGGGTGTCAGCATCTTTAAGTGATATAAGTACTATAACAGAAGAAGATATAGTAGAAGGAAGAATGCCAGAAAATGAAAATGAAGTAGTGTTTGATCTACTAGCAATGGAAGCAGCTATTAAATATAGTGATTCATCTAAAATGGCAGGATTCACAAAACCATCACAATATATAGGAAGAACTATAAATATTGAAAATATGCCAGATATGAAAGTAGTAGGATTCACTAATAAAAGAGAACCTAATGTATATGTTAATAAGTCTAAATTTATTAACTTAATTGCTAATTTAAATAATAATAATTATGGATATGATCCAGATGCTGTAAGTATAACTGATTACAAATTATATAAAGATAAAATAAAACTAGTTAAAGGCTCATGGCCAGTCAATGACTATGAAATAATAGCAAGATATCAAGATGATTATTCATCTAAATTAAATGTAGAAACAGACAAAGTTGTATATGGTCATAAACTTAAAATAGTAGGTTACTATACATCTAAAGAAGGTTATGATAAAGACTTTTCTAACGAAAACACTATTAAATATCAATTAATTAATAAAGCAGAAAACTATGTAATAATGTCAAAGAATAAAGAAAAGACACTAAAAGAATTAAAAGAAACTGCTATAAACATTCAAGATACGTACGAGAAAGCTAAAAGTGATTATAAAAAAGCAATGAAAGAATCTGTAGCAAGTAAACTTTTAATAGCTGAAATAATATTAGCAATATCACTAATTGAAGTATTCTTAATGGTAAGAAGCTCATTCTTATCAAGAGTAAAAGAAGTAGGTATCTTTAGAGCAATTGGAGTAAGAAAAGCGGATATATATAAAATGTTCTTTGGAGAGATAATAGCAATAACAACAATAGCTTCTATTCCAGGCGTTATATTTATGACATACATACTAAAAACTCTAAGTGAATCTGAAACACTAGGGTTTATAGCAAAAGAATTTGTTATTAATCCATTTGTATTCATTATTACAGTAATATTACTATTTGTATTCAATTTAGTAATAGGATTACTACCAGTATTTAACACACTAAGAAAAACACCAGCTGCAATATTATCTAGACATGACTTAGATTAAGAAAGGTTTATCCTTTCTTTTTTTAAGCATAAAAAAACCTGCTATAAAAGCAGGTTTTAGTTTTATAATACAACAATTGCCATAATAGTAATTATTACAAATATAGCTGCTAAAAGAGCTACAAGTAACTTCCAAGATGATTTCATCCATTCCTTATATGAAATTCCAAGATAAGAAAGTCCTAGAATTAACATAGAAGAAGTAGGAACGAATATCATTGCAAGTCCATGGAACGCACTAGTTATAATAGCAAGTAGTGTATTTAAATCACTGAAATAGCTATTTAATTGAGCTGTAGCAAGTTGAACTGTATAATATGTATCAATATGTAAGAATGTACTTAATGCAGTAAATATACTAGATGTTATAACAAATAAAGTATTTCTAATAAATCCAGTAGTATTCTTAAATAGATTCATAATGAAATCTATAACAGTAGCAAGCATTGCATGGTTACCATCAATAAATAATAGCATGTACGCTATCATAACTAAAATAGCACCCTTAAATACTTTCTTAGCACCTTTAGCAAAAGAACTAATTGCTTCATCAGCTTTAATACTATAAATTAAGCTTACTAGTATAGAAGCTACTATTAATAATATAATTGCATTTTGATAATTTAGAACACCAGTATATTGATAAGACCAAGTTCCAAAAGCATCAGCACTACCTAGTAAATATCCAAATATAGGATGTCCAGCAATTTCAAATGTAGTAACACTTTCAAATGCTTTAGTGAAGGCATCTGTGTTAAATACACCAGTCCAATCTGTATATCCTAAAATAAAGATAACACAAAGTACTGATAAAATAACAACTATAGGCCATGCAGGTTTTTTGCTGCTTCCTTTTTCTTCACCTAAAGTAAGTGCTAGTTGTTCTTTAACTTCATTCATCTTATTCTTAGATCTTTTAGCTTGTCTAATTAAGAAGAATAAATAAATACCATAGCATACTAATAATAGTATAACTTTAAATAATATACCATCTTTAATTACAGTAGATGTTCCTTCGTTTATTATAAGTGCAATATTTCCACTATATGTACTACCAATTACACCAATAAGTGGTGAAATAAATGTAGCAAGAAGTGCTGTTAATTTATCAAAACCAAGTAAAAGTAGTAATGATACAACGAATGGAATAAATACAAATAATAAAATATGTAATCCAAATACGCTAGTTAAAACAGCAAATAAGAATGATATTACGCCTAAGAATAAAAGTTCATTTCCTTTCAAAGATTTTGCAATTTTTTCGAGTAATCCTTTGATCTTACCAGTTTTTTCTAGTACTCCATAGAATCCTCCTACTACTAATATAAGTAGGAATGCTTGGAATGAATTAGGTAAGAATAAAGTATTATATGGATATAGTATTAATTCATACAAACTCATTCTTGTTAATCCAACACTAGTAACTGTATCACTGTAGTATGAACCTGGTATGATATAGCTAAGTAAGAATAGGTACACAGTTGTTAAAAGTATAATTCTGATAATTTTATTATCTTTTTTACAAATAAACAACATAATTCCAATAACAAATAATGAAGTAGCTCCAATAAGTGCTAAAGGAAGTGAAGCACTATTTCCTAGTATAGCTGCTAAAATCATAAGTAAAACTGAAACAGCTGCAATGATAGTGAACACTAAGTTCCTTTTTTTCATTTCTATTACCTCCTAATAATAATTATACAATAAATAGTTAATTAAACCAAGTTTTAGATACAAAAAAAGTAGCTTAGCTACTTTTTTTATTTAATCCAAATATATTAATGTCTCTATTTGCATAAGACTGTAAGTTCTTGTATAGTTCCATGAAATATATATTAAAAGTATAATATCTACATCCACTATTTGTTATAACAACAGGAACACCAAAATCTAAATCATTATATTTATTATGGTAGAATGTAAGAACTATATCTTCATTTTCTCTTCTTATAGAAAGCATATTTGCTGCTTCTAAATAAGAGTCATTAGAATACCAATTAATAACATTATTATCATCTATTAAACCATGTCTGTCTTCTTTTCTATTTCTAAGAATATGATCAACTAAAGTATTAAAACAATCATACTCTTCATCATCCTTAGTAACAATGTATGTCATTTCACCATCAAAATTATCTTTCATAATTCTAGGTCCATTACCATCTGACTGAATAACTAAATCACAGTTACCACCATAGAAAATACTTACCTTCACATCATCTTTAACTAAAGTGATATCGAAAAAATTACTGTCTTTATAATTATGTCTACATTTAATCATGATAACCTCAGTAATTAATTAAGTGGTTTCATAATAGGGAATAATACTACATCCCTAACACTAGGAGCATTATAAAGAAGCATCATTAATCTATCTATACCAACACCAAGTCCACTAATAGGTGGCATACCTTGCTCCATACTTCTTAAATAGTCTTCATCTAAATCCATAGTCTCGTCGTCTCCTTGCGCCTTAGCCTTTAATTGATCTTCAAAATTAGATCTTTGAATTTCAGGATTAACAAGCTCAGAATATGCATTACAAATTTCAGCTCCAGCTATAATAACTTGGAATACATCTACTACTTTATTATTATCATCATTTCTTCTAGCAAGTGGTTTTAAAACAGCAGGGTAATTATACATAATAGTAGGCTCAAATATATTAGCTCTTACTAGTCTCTTATAGCAAAAATCGATTAATTGACTAACTGATGAACATTCTTCTAAATCAGTAGCAGTGAACTTACCACTGTTAATAATCTTACTTCTTAATTCTTCGGCATCGTCTATATTTAAGAAATCAAATCCAAGTTCTTTAGTTAATGCTTCAACATAATTAACTCTGTCCCATTCTTTACCTAAATCGATAGTTTTTTCTCCAATAGTAAGAACAGTAGTACCTTTTAAATACATAGCAGTTTCTCTCATAAACTTTTCAAAGAATTTAATATTATCTTCAAAGTTCCAGAAAGAAGCATACCATTCAATTTGAGTGAATTCTTGTAAATGTTGTGGATCCATTCCTTCGTTTCTAAAACATTTAGCTACTTCATAAACTCTTTCAAATCCAGCAGCATTACATTCTTTTAAATAACACTCTGGTGCTATTCTAAGATTACAATCTATATCAAGTGCATTATGATGAGAGAAGAAAGGCTTAGCGCTAGCTCCAGATACTGCAGTTTGAATAATAGGTGTTTCAACTTCTAAGAATCCATTATCATTCATAAAGTTTCTTAAGAAGAAATAGAACTTACTTCTACCTAAGAATAATTCTCTAGAATCTTGATTCATAATTAAATCAACATATCTTTCTCTATACTTAGTTTCAGTATCTACTAATCCATGGAATTTTTCAGGTAGTGGTCTTAAAGCTTTACCTAGGAAAGTAAGTTTTTCTACTCTTAAAGTTTTTTCACCAGTTTGAGTAGTAAAGATTTCACCTTTAGCACCTACAAAATCTCCTGTATCAATTTGTTTCTTAAAGAATTCATAAGCTTCTTCGCCAATCATATCAACTTTAATCTCAAGTTGCATATCTCCTTCAATATCTCTTAATTTAGCAAAAGATAATTTTCCCATTTTTCTCATAAAGACTATTCTACCAGCGATAGAAACTTCTTTAGTACCATCTTCTAAAGCCTTAGCATCTTTTAAAGTATGAGTTGTTTCATACTTATCAGGATATGGGTTACATACTTTAGCTATTTCATCTAGTTTAGATCTTCTGACTTGTTCTTGTTCAGTGTATTCGTTATTCATATTTTTTCCTCCTTTAAATAAAAAAGTTAATGATAACAAAGGGGCGCATTATATGCACGGTACCACCCTTATTAATCATTAACTGATTATCTCTTTTTGTTAACGAAAGTATTTTCTTCCGGACATAAGTCACTCAAAGGTTTTATTCAGATTATCTTATTATTAATTTTCACCAACCATTAACTCTCTTAAAATAAGAAATAATCTTACTCGTCCTTCTCTTTGATTTACGAACAAATTATAACTAAATTACTTGATTTTGTCAATAATCTCATCTAATACACTAAAGAATTCTTCTTCAGTTTTAGTTTGCACTAATTTGTTTTTATATTCTTTAACTCCTTCTATACCTTTTAAATACCAAAGAGCATGTGTTCTAATTTCTAAAAGAGCACTTTTAGGATTAGTGTATTTCTTTAAAAGACTATAATGTCTTTTAATCATATTTATTTTATCAATAGATGTAGGTTTATCGAGAATAGCACCATTTTCTAAGTATTCAACACACTCTTTAATAATCCAAGGATTACCTAGAGTGGCTCTTCCTATCATAACAGCATCACATCCAGTATAATCAAGCATTCTTTTAGCTTCAATAGGAGAAGTAACATCTCCATTTCCTATAACTGGAATACTAACTGCTTCTTTAACGTCTTTTATAATATCCCAGTTAGCTTTTCCAGAGTATCCTTGACTTCTAGTTCTAGCATGAATAGCAATAGCGTCTACTCCTGCTTCCTGTGCTTTTCTAGCAACTTCCACTGCATTTATACTTTTATCATCCCATCCACTTCTTATTTTGATAGTAAGTGGAGTGTTAGTTTCAGCCTTAATAGCCCTTATAATATCTGCTATTTTATCGGGATTCTTTAAAAGAGCACTTCCAGCTTGAGATTTAACAGCTACTTTAGGAACAGGACATCCCATATTGATATCAATGATATCAGGATGAAATTCATTTTCTATATATTTAGCAGCCTCCACGAAAGAAGGAATATCACTACCAAATATCTGAATGCTTATAGGCCTTTCACTTTCTTCAAAGTTAATTAAATCAATAGTTTTCTTACCATTATATTTTATACCTAAAGTGCTAATCATTTCAGAGTATATTAAACCGGCTCCCATTTCCTTAATAATTTGTCTATAAGAAATGTTAGATACTCCGGCCATAGGCGCAAAAACAATTTGATTATTTATTTCTACATTTTTAATTTTCCATTTCATGAGTAAATTATAGCATAAAAAAAGTAGATTTAAAATCTACTTTAGTTTCCACCTTCACCATTTTCGTTTCCAGTGTTAGTGTTTCCACCTTCACCTTCGCCTTCACCATTATCTGGATTAGTAGTAGTGCTTTCATCCTTTTTAAGTTTAACTGTACATACAGTATCTTTAGTAACACCGCTAATTGTAATAGTACCACTAGCATGAATGATTCTAACATTTTCATCATTACATGTTAATTCAGGATTAGTTAAAAGATATCCATCATTCTTACTTATACCAAATGTAACTACACCATTATTAGTGGTTTCTTTAACATTAGGTGTTTCAGAATTATCAACATTTATTACAGTACCATTTTCAACATTTAATGTAACTTTGTTCTTACTAATAGTAAAGCTTATAGTACAAACAGTATCATTTGTTAATGATCTAATTGTAAATGAACCATTATTATAAGTACCAGTTTGACCATTAGTACAATCAATAGTAGGTCTGCCATAATTCTCAGAAGGTACAACTGCAAATGTAAGAGATTCTCCATAGTTAGCCTTCTTATTTTCATCTTTACTATCAATATTACCATTTTGAACTTTAACTTGAGCAGTAAATGCACTCACTGCAAATGAAACAGTACATTCTGAATCTTTTGGAGCACTTTTAATTGTTAAAATATTCTTTTCTGCATCATAACTAGCCTCAGTTCTATTAGAACAATCATGACTAGCATACTTATAACCAGCTGTTGGTTTTAAATTTACTTTTGTTTCTAAATCTTTTTCAACTTTAACAATCTCATTATCGGCATTATCTTTAAGTGTAGCATTAACACCAATTACTTTAACCTCATGAGTATTTTTAATAAAGTATAATCTACAAGTGGCATCAGCAGTTAATACAGGAGTAAACTTCCATTCTTCATCATTCCATGTACCTTTTACTTCATTAGAACAAGAATATTTATCAAAACTATAAAGTCTCTTACTCTCGCTAGCGCCTTCAAAGTTTTCACTATCTGTTTTTTCTTTTTCATCTTTTACTTCTTCTTCAACTTCAATACCGTCTAAATAATATTTATAATTAACGTTGTATTCTTTAGTTTTACCACCATTATTGTCGTTATTATTACCAGAACCTGGATCATTAGATTTAGTAGTTAAACTCCTTGAATACCCTAAGCCACCGGCTGCTAAACATCCAACAATAAGTATAACCAATAAATACATTATCACCTTTGAATTATTTTTCATTATATACTTAATTCCTCCAATTTATTCTTATCTATGTTACGTAATAATTTTATAAAATTACTGCTTATTTGTCAATATTAAGCATATTAACAAAATATAAGTAAAATTATGAAAAAATATTAATAAATGCTTGATTTTATAGGTACTATTTAGTATAATCTTACTCGGTACATTTAAATTGTCCCTGTATATCTAATGTGGGAAGTTATATATATAAGGATAAAGAAGGAGAAAAAAATAATGAAAACATTTATGTTAAGAAAAGAAGATGTAAATGCAAAATGGTATCTAATTGATGCCGAAGGACAAACTTTAGGTAAGGTTGCTACAAAAGCAGCACATATCTTACGTGGTAAACACAAAGTAACTTATACTCCATATGTAGACTGTGGAGATGCAGTAGTTATTATCAACGCTGGTAAAGTAGTTTTAACAGGTGATAAACTAAACAAAAAAGTATACTATAATCATAGTGGATTCCCAGGAGGACTTAGAGAAAGAACTGCTAAGACAATGCTAAATGAGTATCCAGTAGAAATGGTTGAAAGAGCTATCAAAGGAATGCTTCCAAAAAATAGACTAGGAAGACAAATGTATAGAAAGCTATTCGTATATGAAAATACTGATCATAAACATGAAGCTCAAAAACCTGAAAAGATTGAGTTATAGGAGGTTAAGTAATGGCAAAAGACGCAAAGACTTTTCAAGCAACAGGTAGAAGAAAAAGAAGTGTTGCTAAAGTAACTTTAACTAGTGGTAAAGGAAACATTACAGTAAACGGAATGGATGTTAATGATTACATGCCATTTGATACACTAGTAATGGATTTAAAACAACCATTAACACTTACAGGAACTGAAAAAGATTTCGATATCGACGTAGTAGTTGAAGGTGGAGGTTTCTCAGGACAAACTGGAGCTATTAGACTTGGTATTGCAAGAGCTCTTCTAGAAGTAAACTCTGAAGGTTATAGAGCTACACTTAAAGGTGCAGGAATGATCACAAGAGATTCTAGAATTAAAGAACGTAAGAAATATGGTCTTAAGAAAGCAAGACGTGCACCACAATTCAGTAAGAGATAATATAAAAGAACTGATTTACTCAGTTCTTTTTTACGTAAATAATTATTAAAAACATAAGAACTATTTACCATAGGAACGTTTTATTATATACTGTGATTGGAAAGGAGTAGTAATGAAAAAACATTTATACATAGCACTAATTATAATGTCTTTGATACTACTTACAGGATGTAATCCGGGATTAAAGAGTATATTTATACAAGGTAGTGGTCAAATAGCAGTAGGTGACACGGCAACACTTACCATAGATAATAAGCCTATAAAATCAATCGTTAGAGAATTGATTTGGGAATCAAGCAATGAAGAAGTTGCTAAAGTAGAAAATGGGGTAGTAACTGGAATAAGTGAAGGAAATGTAACTATTACAGCTACGGCTAATGGTAAAATAAAAGCAACAAAAAGCATTAATATATACATGCCTATTGAAAGTATTAGTATGGAAGCGCAAGAATTAAAACTAAGTTTTAATGAAGAAAAAGCAATAAAAGTTATAGTTGAACCTAGTAATGGATCATACAAATTAATAAATAGTTCACCTGATATAGTATCACTATCTACTGAAGGGAAAGTATCGGCAAATAAATATGGAAGAACTAGAATAGTAGCACAAGGTATGGATGGCAAGAATGCCTCATGTGACGTAGTAGTCACAACCACTGTTCCAAACTTTAATACCATGACAGAAACAAATGCAAAAAAATGGGGAGAAAATAACAAAGTCAAAATTGACACTAGTTCTGAGTACTCTGATGCAGTAGGCAAAGGGAAAATTATTAGTCAAAGCATTGCTCCAAACACCGAGATAACTGATGAAGGTGCTTCAATTAAAATAATATATTCATTGGGACATAAAGCTACTTTAGGAGAAAGTAATGCATTAAAAAGTGCCAATCAATATTTAAGAGCAATGGCTTTCTCTGCGAAAGGATTAAAAAAACAACTTGAATATGAAGGATATACAAGTGCTGAAGCTCAATATGGAGTTGACAACTGTGGCGCAGATTGGAATGCACAAGCAGCAAAATCAGCGAGTCAATACCTAAGGGTAATGTCGTTTTCAAGAAAGAGTTTATTAGATCAATTATTATATGAAGGATTTACATATGCACAAGCAGAGTACGGAGTTTCTTCTGTTGGATACTAATTATCTATAAAAAGAACTGATTTACTCAGTTCTTTTTCATGTTATAATGTTTTTAGTAAGAAAAAGAAAAATATAAGGAGAAAATTATGGAAAAGATGAACTTACTGCTGAACTAACAGTAAATCATTATCAAAAAAACTATGCAGATAGAAATGATAATTTAGTTAATAGAAAAGTAACTACCGTTTATTATGTTGGTGAATTTAAAGGAATAGATTATAATAAAATAAAAAGAACTGCAAATGAAATAAAATCCAATTTCTATGTAGAATTAGTTACATTAAAAGAATTATTTGAACTATTAAACCAAAAATCAGAAAACCCAAGAAAAGAATTCTTTGATAATGAACTAGGAGAAGTAATTAGAACATTAAAAATAAGATAAACCACTTTTGTGGTTTTTTTAATATTCATTTAATATTTATGTTTTATATTATATACAGGAGATGGAAAAAATGGAAAATGAAAAAAAGAAAAAGAAATAAGTATAATCCTAAACTAAAATGAGGTGATAAATAAAAAAAGCAAAAGGAGATATAAATCTGCTTTTTTATTTTAAAAAAACATCATTTATGATAAAATTAATGCATAATGTTAACCATGGTTGACAAATTTCAAATGTTAATTGGTAGTGCGCAACCAATATTTTTGCTAATATTTTAGGCGAGGTGAAGGAAAAATGAAAATTAATGAAAAAATATATTCATTAAGAAAAGAGAAAGGTTTGTCACAAGAAGAATTAGCTAATGAGCTAAATGTATCAAGACAGACTGTATCTAAATGGGAGACAGGAGAAAGTAATCCTGACTTCGATAAAATAGTTCCTCTATGTGAACTATTTGGAATTACAACAGAAGAGTTACTAAGAGACAGAAAGATAGAAGGCTTAGAAGAAGAAAAGCCAAACAAAAAGAAAGCATTATTAATAACTATAAGTGTAATAATGTACTTCCTAGCAATATCTTTCATAGTATTTGGTGAAGAAACACTAAATTTAAATGATGGAATATTAGTATCAGGATTTCTAATGCTAATAGCTATAGCTACAGGATTATTAATATATACATGCATGACTATGCCTAGTCCAAAGAAAGAAGAAAGAGAAGAAGAAAAGAATCCACTATCAAATGCAATAATAGGATGCTTAGCTCTAGTAGCTTTAGCAGCATATCTATTAATAAGCTTTGCTACAGGAGCATGGCATATATCATGGATTATATGGTTAATATATGCACTAGTAGCTAGAATAATAAAATTAGCATTCACATTAAAAGGAAGTGATAATAATGAAAAGCAAAACTAATGCAGTAGTAGCCATAGTAATCTTATCACTAGTGGCAATAAGTTTAACAATATGTTTTTCAAAAATGCTAAAAGGAGATATGAATTTTGATATGTTTAACTTTAATAGTCAAATGGAAAAAATAGATAGTATTGAAAAAGAATTAGATGAAGTAAATGAAATTAACTTAGATATACTAAGTACAGATGTAATAATTAAAGAAGGAGATAAAATATCTTTAGAATACTTTAGTAATCAAGAAAACAATGGAAAAATAGAATACGATAATAAAGTAATATCACTAAATGAAACAAGCGCAGACACTAGATGCATTGGAATATGTAATGTAAGAAGAAAAATAATAGTTTATTTACCAAAAGAATATAAAGGTGAACTAATTATCGAAGCAAAAAGTGGTGATATAGAATCACTTATTGACCTAGAAAAAGCTAAAATAAGTACCATGAGTGGTGATCTAGAACTAAATAATGTAAAAAATGCGCAAATAAAAACAATGAGTGGAGATGTAGAACTAGGTAGTAGTGAAACAACAATAATAAATACAATGAGTGGAGACGTAGATGTAGAAGAAGTGACTAAAAGCCTAGAAATAAAAACATCAAGCGGTGATATAACAGTAAATAAAATAAGTATAAATGAATCATCAAGTATTAATACATCGAGCGGAGACGTAGTAGTGCATAATAATAATTCAAATTGCTATGTAGATACTAAAACATCAAGTGGAGATGTAAAAATAAAAAAGAGTGATAGAAAAAGTGATATAGTATTAACTATAGAAACATCTTCAGGAGATATTAGAGTTAACTAATATCTCTTTTTTTGTTATAATGTTTCTAGGTGATAACATGAAAATATCTACAAAAGGAAGATATGCTCTAAGAGTAATGATAGATATAGCTCAAAATGAAAAAAATGGATATGTTTCTATAAGTGAGATATCTAAAAGACAAGATATATCAAACAAGTACTTAGAACAAATTGTATCAAAATTATTAAAATCTAAAATGTTAATAGCCATAAGAGGACACCAAGGTGGATATAAATTATCTAGGAAAGCAAGTGAATATAAAGTAGGAGAAATATTAAGAGTATTAGAAGGAGAATTGAACACAATGAACTGTACTCATGGATTTAACTGCCCTAGAAAAAATGAATGCTCTTCATATTGCTTTTGGGAAGGACTAGATAGTGCCATCAATAACTATGCAGATTCATATACATTAGAAGATCTACTCAAGTAGATCTTTTTTTATTATTTTCAAATCCTATTGAAATAGTAGGAAATAAATGCTAATATATTGATGAAATGGAGGAAATAATGAATTATATATATTTTGACAACGCAGCAACAACAAAATTAGATGATAAAGTATTAGAAGAAATGCTTCCATATTTAAAAGAAAACTATGGAAACGCTTCTGCTATATATAAACTAGGAAAGGCTTCTCATATAAAAGTAGAAGAAGCAAGAGAAAGAATAGCTAACATCTTTAATGCAAAAAAAGATGAAATCTACTTCACTGCAGGCGCTAGTGAAAGTGATAACCTAGCTATAAAAGGAATAGCTTATGCAAATAAAAGTAAAGGTAAGCATATTATCACTTCTAAAATTGAACATCCCGCAGTACTAGAAACTTGCAAAGAGCTAGAAAAAGAAGGATATGAAGTAACATATTTAAATGTTGATAGTAATGGACTTGTAAGCACAGATGAACTTAAAAAAGAAATAAGAGAAGATACTATTCTAATAACAATCATGTATGCTAATAATGAAATAGGCACTATTGAACCTATTAAAGAAATAGGTGCTATTGCTAAAGAAAATAATATTATTTTCCATACTGATGCTACTCAAGCAGTAGGAACTATTAAAATAGATGTAGAAGATTTAAACATTGATAGTATGTCCTTATCAGCTCATAAATTCTATGGCCCTAAAGGAATAGGCGCTCTATATATGAGAAAAGGAGTAAGATTTAACCCTATAATTAATGGAGGGCATCAAGAAAAAGGTAAAAGAGCAGGTACTCTTAACACTCCTGGAATAATTGGAATGGCAAAAGCTCTAGAATTATCTTACGAAGATTTAGAAGAAAAGAATAAAAAAATAAAAGAACTAAGAGACTATTACTTTGAAAAAGTAAAAGAAAAAATACCATATATAAAAATAAATGGGGACTTAGAAAAAAGACTAGTAGGAAACGCTAATATATCATTTAGATTTATAGAAGGAGAAGGACTTTTATTAAATCTTGATAATAAAGGAATATGTGCATCTAGTGGAAGTGCATGTACTTCAGGATCTTTAGATCCATCACATGTACTACTTGCAATTGGACTTCCTCATGAAATAGCTCATGGTTCCCTTAGAATATCAATAGGAAAATATAATACAAAAGAAGAAGTAGACTACCTTATAGAAAACTTAGTAGAGATAGTAGAAAGACTAAGAAACATGTCACCACTATATGAAGACTTTATAAAGGAGGAAAAATAATGGATTATTCAGATAAAGTAATAGATCACTACACTAATCCTAGAAATGTAGGTGAAATAGAAAATGCTTCTGGAATAGGTACAGTAGGAAACCCAGTATGCGGAGATATAATGAAAATATATCTAAAAATAGAAAATGGTGTAATAACAGATGTTAAATTCAAAACATTTGGCTGTGGAGCCGCAATAGCGTCAAGTAGTATATCTACTGAACTTATAAAAGGACAAACAGTTGAAAAGGCATTGGAACTTAAAAATGGAGATGTAGTAGAACAGTTAGATGGTCTTCCCCCTGTAAAAATGCATTGCTCACTTTTAGCAGAACAAGCTATCCATGAAGCAATAGCGGACTACTATAGAAAAGAAGGAAAACTAACTGAAGAAGAAATAATAGAAAAATGTAAACTAAAAAATAACCATAATGCTTGCCCTCATCAAATAGATTCATTATAATAAATCTAGGTGATAATATGAAAGAAGTATATGATTATTTAAAAGAAGTGGGAGTATTTTATCTAGCAACAATAGATAATGATAAACCTAGAGTTAGACCTTTCGGAGCAGTTAATATTTATAATGATAAACTATATTTAATAACAGGTAAATCTAAAAATGTATCTAAACAAATAGAAAAAAATAATAATGTAGAAATAAGCGCTATGAAAGAAGGAACATGGATTAGAATAGAAACTAAACTAATAAGAGATGAAAGCATAGAAGCTAAAGAAAGTATGCTAGAAGCTAATCCAAATCTAAGAAGTATGTATAACTCAAAAGACGATAACATGGAAGTGTTATACATGGAAAATACTAAAGCTACTATTTCTTCATTTACTAGTGAACCAAAAGTAATCGAGTTTTAAAAAAGCAAAATAGTTATTAAACTATTTTGCTTTTTCTTCGCTTCTACTAAGTAAGCTAGTAACTTCTTCTTCTAGTTCAGGATGCTCTGCAATAAAATATTGCATCTTTTCTTCAAGTGACTTTCTTTCTTTATCTATTTTCAATTTTTCTTTGATACTTGAAGTAATTCTGCTAACAATACCCATTCCCATGCCGGCAGTTACGAGCAGTCCTGGAGTAATCTTCTCAGCATATTCTTTTAAGAAAGATAAATCTAAGTTTTTATAAAGTGGTATAGATGTAATAAAATTATTTAAACTATCTATCATTGTTCCTAAATCCATAGATTTAACAGCTTCTGGGTTATTAAAAATCATAACGCCCATTCCTATAGCAAGTGCACTTGAAATAATAATATTACTAACAAATTTAACATTATGTTTCTTATATTCTTTATCAATATTCTTAATTTCAAGTCTAGTATATTTATATGTATCTACTTCTATAGGAGCAGACTTATCTCTATTTTCATAATCTCTCTTATCTTTAAGTTCATTAGTAACTCCTTCAAGAAGATTAATTACTTTATCAATATTTTTATTTTCTTCTTTAGATGCAATCATTTCATTATTCATTGACTTCACCCCTCATCATTAATAAATTTTTAACAAGACTTTCATCTTCTATCTTTAATAATTCATTATTAGTATATACACAAAAGATAATATCCTCCATGTTATCTATATTAGTAAGAGATAAATAATCTTTACCATCATAGTTTATAACTGAGCAAACTAAATACCTCTTATCATCACTAAGTGTTATTAAATCTCCTAATTCAACCATACTATATACCTCCATATAATAATTATAGCATAACATTTATAAGGAATAACAAAAAAGAAATAGTAGTTGACAAAGTAATAACATAGATGTATCATTGTATTATGCAAGTGATACAATGCATAGAAAGGATAAAGCTATGAATTTTAGTTTTGATAATGAAAGACCAATATATGTACAATTAGCTAATATGATAAAAGTATCTATTTGCAATGGTACATATGAAAGTGGAAGTAAATTACCATCAGTTAGAGATCTCGCTTTATCAGCAAAAGTAAATCCTAATACTCTTCAAAAAGCGCTTTTTGAACTAGAGGAAGAAGGACTTATCTTTACTGAAAGAACTAATGGTAAATTTGTAACTACTGATAAAAAAATAATAGAAAAAACTAAAAATGAATTAGCTAAATCTATATCAGAAAACTTTAAAAAAGAAATGAACAATATAGGTTTATCCTTAGAAGAAGCAATATTATACTTGCAAAACTTAGGAGGTAAAAAATGAGTTTACTTGAAATAAAAAACTTAAATAAAAGTTATGATGATTTTAAAGTACTTAAAGATGTTAACCTTAAAATAGAAAAAGGTAAAATATATGGTCTCCTTGGTAAAAACGGAGCAGGTAAAAGTACTTTAATAAAAATAATAAATGATTTATTAACAAAAGACTCTGGAGAAGTATTATTTCTTGGAAAAGAAATAGGATCATTCTCTAAAGCACATATATCTTATTTGCCAGAAAGAACATACTTAGATAAAAGTATGAAAGTAAAAGAAATAGTAAAATACTTTAGTGAATTCTATAGTGATTTCGACTGTGAAAAAGCTAAAAAATTAATAAAAGACTTAGACTTAAATATAGATAAACAAATATCTAAAATGAGTAAAGGTATGCAAGAGAAATTACAATTAGTATTAGTAATGAGTAGAGAAGCTGATCTATATATACTAGATGAACCTCTAGGAGGAGTAGATCCCGCTACTAGAGATTATATACTAGATACTATATTATCTAACTTTAAAGAAGGTTCTTCTCTCATAATATCCACTCACTTAATAAGTGATATTGAAAGAATATTAGATGAAGTAATATTTATAGATAAAGGTGAAATAAAACTTACTTCTGGTGCAGATCAGTTAAGAGAAAAAGAAAATTCTTCAATAGATGAAATCTTTAGGAGGAGTTTTAAATGTTAAGAAAATTAGTTAAATATGATTTAAAATGGATAGAAAAATTTATGTTAATATTCTATACAATAACAATAATTATAAGCATTCTTGCTAGAATATCATCTAACTTTACTGATACAGTAGCTGGTAATATTCTATATCAAATATTAAAAGCAACAGCTATATCAGCATTTGTTTCTACATTTATAAATGCACTAATAAGAGTACTAGCAAGATTCTCTCTTCATTCATATAAAGATGAGTCTTACTTAATACATACTCTTCCTGTGGAAAGAAAAACAGTTTATAACTCTAAAATAGTATCAAGCATAGTATCTATGTTTATATCACTTGTTGTAATATTAATAGGATTCTTAATTGTATTTTTAGATACTAATATGATTAATGCTATAAAAGATATAGTTAATGTAAGTGGAGTATGGATTATACTTGGACTAGCATTAACAGTAATATTAGAAAGTACATTTATGATTTTAGCAGGCATTATTGGAATGATACTTGGTCATAAATCTAATAACAATAGAATGGCTAAATCAGTAATAATAGCAATAGCCATGTATTTTATCCTTCAAGGAGTACTATTGCTATTAGTTTATCTATTTGGACTTATGGATACTGATATGAATGTACTATTTACTGTAACTGAAAACTTAAATGTAATAGACCCTATGAAAAAACTATTAGTAGTAGTTGATATATTATATTTATTATTAGTAACAATAATGTACTTTGTAGGTAAAAGACAGTACTCTAAAGGAGTAAATGTAGAATAATAATAAAACTCAACGTAAAGTTGAGTTTTTTCAACTTAAAGTTTATTGAATATAGACTTTTTTCTAGTAAAATGGTAAGTGAGGTGAAAAGAAATGACAGAAGTTATAGTAATAAGTGCTCTTTGGTGTCCATCTTGCTTAATACTAAAGAAACACTTAAAAAGACTAAAAGAAGAAAATAACCTTGAAATAAAATATTTAGATTATGACTTTGATGAAGAAGAAGTAAAAAAATATAATGTAGGGGATGTACTCCCAGTTATGATAGTAACTAAAGATGATAAAGAAGTAGCTAGACTAATTGGCGAAAAAGAATATGAAGAAATACTAGAATTTTTGAAAGGAAATAATGCACTATGAAAAAAAGATTATTAATAATTTTATTTACTATTTTACTAATACTTCCAATAAACTTAAATGCACTATCTGTTACATATAAAGATGAAGTAAGTGCAATAACAGGGGATATTGTAGAAGAGAATAAAGCTAATTTATATTTATTCCATGGCCAAGATTGTCCACACTGCAAAGCAGAAAGAAAATGGCTTGAAACTATAAAAGAAAAATATAAAGACAAATTAAACATAATAGAATATGAAACATGGTATAACGAAGAAAACGCCGCTTTACTTGAGCAAATAAAAGTAAAATTTGGCGAAACAAGAGGTGGAGTACCATACACTATAATAGGTGAAAAAGCATTTTTAGGATACTCTGACGCTATGCAAGGACTTATTAATGAAGCCCTAAAAGAATACATTCCTGAAATAGATGCTGATGGAAATATTAAACTTCCTTTATTTGGAACATTCAATGTTAAAAACTCTTCAATATCATTAGCAGCTATTGTTCTTGGATTCTTAGATGGATTTAATCCATGTGCTATGTGGGTACTTTTATTCTTAATAAGTATGTTATTTAAAATGAATAACAAAAAAAGAGCATGGTTTTTAGGAATAGCATTCTTATTTATGTCAGCATTTATTTATTTCTTATCAATGCTAGGAATAAACTTTGTACTTACAGTCGCAACTATTAACTGGATTAAAAAAGCAATAGCAATATTTATATTAACTGCCGGAATATTTAACTTCTATAAATACTTTAAAATGAGAAAACAAGAAAATGGGTGCTCTGTAGTAAATGAACCTAGAAGAAAAAAATTAATGAATAGAATAAGAAATGTAATGGACTCTAAATCATTTGTAATGGCATTAATTGGTATATGTATTCTAGGAGTAAGTGTTAACTTAGTAGAAATGGCTTGCTCACTAGGTTTCCCAGTAGTATTTAATGAAATATTAACAATTAATAATGTAACTGGAATAGCTAGAATACTATATTTACTATTATATATTCTATTCTATATGATAGATGACTTAGCAATATTTATAATATCAATGATGACACTTGAAGCAACAGGAATAACTAATAAATATAATAAACTATGTACATTAGTAAGCGCTATTATAATGATTATAATGGGTGCATTATTAATATTTAAACCACAGTGGTTAATGTTAAATTTCTAAGGAGGTAAAAATGTATTTAGACTATGCAGCAAATACTCCAGTAGATGAAGAAGTATTAGAAGAATTTGTAAGCGCTACTAGAAAATATATTGCTAATCCTAATAGTTCTCATCCACTAGGAGAAGAAGCTAAAAATAAAATAGATGAAGTAAGTGAAAAACTAGCCAGTTATTTTGAATGCACTAAAGAAGGAATTATCTATACAAGTGGATCTAGTGAATCAAATAACTTAGTACTAAAGGGATTAGCCGAGTCTTATCCTGAAAAGAAAAAAATAATAATTTCTTCAGTTGAGCACTCATCAATAGTGTCTCCTTGTAATTATCTTTCTTCTAAAGGATATGATATATCCCTAATAGATTTAAATGATAAAGGTCAAATAGATCTAGAAGAATTAGAAAAAGAAATAGATGATAATACTCTTTTAGTAAGTGTGTGTTCAGTAGACTCAGAACTTGGAAGTATCATGCCTATAGAAGAAATATCTAAAATATGTAAAAAACATAATGTATTATTTCATACAGACGCTACTCAAGCAATTGGTAAAACAAATATAGACTATAGTAATGTAGACTTTATAACATTTGCGCCCCATAAATTCTTTGGATTAAATGGACAAGGAGCATTAATAAATAGAAATAATATTAAATTAACTCCACTTATTCACGGAGGTAAATCAACAACTATCTATAGAAGCGGAACACCAGTAACTGCTAATATCTTATCCCTATATAAATCTTTTAAAAAAGCAGTTAAACTTCTTCCTGAAAGAGAAGCATATATAACAGAGTTAAATAATTATTTAAGAGAAGAATTATCTAAAATAGAATGTGTTCACATAAATAGCCCTATAGATTCTATTCCAAATACATTAAACTTTAGTTTAAAAAATGTTGATAGAGATGCAGTTATAAACAAACTATATGAAAAAAGTATATGCCTATCAACAACCAGTGCGTGCTCTATGAAAGGAGTACCTTCTAAATCAGTATATGCTATAACTAAAGATAAAGATTTATCTACATCTTCAATAAGAATTAGTTTATCTTATATGACAACAAAAGAAGAATTAGAAGAATTTATAAACATATTTAAATTAATAATAAATGGACTTTAACAAAAAAATAATATACAATTATCTTAGGAAGTGATGAACATGTCAGATGATGAATTAAGAATTATTAATCAAAAATTATCAGATATTATAGAAAAAAGAAAATGGCTAATATTTTTAAATGATAATTTATATAATATACCAGAAGAAAACTACAAAAAATGTACAGAATTACTTACAGACATGGATAAAACACTAGGAAAAATCAATGAATTAAAAACTCTTATAAGTGTATCAGAAGACGGACTAAATAATTTAAGCAGTAATGTAAAGAATTATAGAGAGTATTATAATGAACTATATAATACTCCAAAGATTTTAGAAATGAATGTCACACCGCAACTAATAGAAACAATAACGCATAATGAAATACACGCATTTATTGAAAAAAATTATGAAGGAAGATTTAGTATAAATGTGGATAATGCTAGAAGAGCATCTAAAGAGATAAAAAAACTACTTAATTTGGATAATAGCTCATTTGCTAATTTAATAAATGATGATACAAAAATAGGAGAAAAATCTGGAATAGTGAGAAATCAAATAGTTCAGTGGCGAAAAGAAATAGAAGTTACTCGTCAAAGACTTAAAGGATTAATAGATATAGTAGAAAAAGAATTAGATAGTACCTTAGGAGATAAAGTTAATAACTATCTAGAAATGAGAGATAAAAAGTATGCTAGAAATTAGTATACTTTTTCTTTTATTTATATTTAAAAATTGATATAATTAAAGATAGAATAGGAAGAGGAGATAAAATGAAAAGAACCATTATTTATATATTATTAATAATAATTTTAGCAGCGTTAGGAGTACTTGGAGTATTAAATAGACCAGCGCAGTATCCATCAATTGAAATACTAGGCAAAACATATTATCAATATAATGTAGAAGACAATACATATGAACAATTAACAATAAATGAACATGATGTTAATTACGTAGGAAAGAAAATAGACCTAACTAATTGTAATAATTATAAATATGATAATATCAGTCAAAAGCTAACATTTACTTGTAAAAAAGAGATGTATATATTAGCATACACAGATAATATATTAGCTATCAGATATGATGAAAGAACTTTGTACTTTTATCTTAATAAAGAATCTGCAGAAAATAATGATTTAGAAAAAGGTTATGATATAGACTCTATAGACTATATTAATGAAACTAATAGAATTATTAATGATATAAAAATAGACTCTTCAAAAATAAAAGAATATATAAACTCTAATAAAAAATATTACGTTTATAAAAAACCAGAAGAATGCACAGGAAAATGTAATGTAATAACTAGAAATTTAAAAAATCTAACTACTAAAGATATTTATTATATAGAAGAACTCGATGAAGAAACAAAAAATCTAATAGTAGCAAAAGATGCAGATGCACTAACATATTCAAATCCAATAGTAATAGTAATTAATGAGGGTAAAATAGAAAATATATATGAAGTAACTGAAAATGTAGCTGGATTTATAGATAGAAAAGAGGAAACAGTAAATGAGTAGAATTACTAATAAAGAAATAAAAGAATTAGATAAATACTTTAGATTAACAAATTATCTATCAGTAGGGCAATTATACTTACTAGATAATCCTCTTTTAGAAAGACCACTAGAACTTAAAGATATTAAGCCTCACGTAGTAGGACACTGGGGAACAGCGCCTGGTCAAAACTTTATTTATACACATCTAAATAGAATAATAAAAAAATATGATTTAAATATGATTTATATAAGTGGTCCAGGTCATGGTGGAGAAGCTATGGTAGCAAATTCATACATAGATGGATCATATACAAAAGTTTATAAAAATATTACTCAAGATGAAAAAGGATTAAAAAAACTATTTAAACAATTTAGTTTTCCAGGAGGAATATCTTCTCATGTAGCACCAGAAACACCAGGAAGCATTAATGAAGGTGGGGAACTAGGTTATAGCCTAGCACACGCTTATGGAGCAGTACTAGATAATCCTGATTTAATAGTAGCTTGCACAATAGGTGATGGTGAAGCAGAAACAGGCCCACTAGCAGCTAGCTGGCAACTAAATAAATTTATTAATCCAAATAAAGATGGAATTGTTCTTCCAATACTTCATTTAAATGGATATAAAATAGCTAACCCAACGATTCTATCTAGAATAAGTGAAGATGAACTATACTCATACTTTGTCGGAATGGGATATAAACCTTATATAGTAAAAGGTGATGATCCAAAGAAAATGCATAAAAAAATGGCAAAAACATTAGATGATATTGTTTATACCATTAAAAAAATAAAAGAAGAAAGTAAAAAATATGTCTTTAGACCATATTATCCAATGATAATATTAGAAACTCCTAAAGGATGGACAGGACCTAAAGAAATAGAAGGAAGCTTTAAAGCTCATCAAATACCAATTGTAGTAGATGAATATCACGAAGATAACATTAAACTCCTAGAAAAATGGATGAGAAGCTACAAACCAAGTGAATTAATTAATAAAGATGGAACAATCAAAAAAGATATATTATCAATGACTCCACCACTTGAAAAAACAATGGCTCTAAATCCAAATGCTAATGGAGGACTTCTTCTAAAAGAATTGGAAACACCAAACATAAAGGATTATGAAGTAATCTTTGATAAAAAAGGACAACTCTATGCAGAAGATATGAAAGAACTTGGTAAATACATAAGAGACCTAGTAAGATTAAACAACGCTAATAACAACTATAGAATATTTGGTCCAGATGAAGCATTATCTAATAGACTTAACTATGTATTTGATGAAACATACAAAAAATGGGGAACCAAAATCAAAAAAGGTGATGAGCTTCTAAAAAGAGATGGAAGAGTAATAGATGGAGTATTATCAGAGCACCTATGTGAAGGAATGCTAGAAGGCTATCTTCTTACGGGAAGACACGGATTTATTCATAGTTATGAAGCATTTATAAGAATAATAGATTCTATGGTTTCACAACATGCAAAATGGTTAAAAGTTACCAGCGAACTTCCTTGGAGAGAAGATATAAGCTCACTTAATATATTACTAACAAGCCATGTATGGCAACAAGACCATAATGGATTTACTCATCAAGACCCAGGATTTATAAATCACTTACTTCCTAAAAAAGCAGATACAGTAAGAATATATTTACCATTTGATGCTAATACACTTATTTCTACTTTTGACCATATAACAAAAACAAAAAATTATATAAATCTAGTAATAGCATCAAAACATCCAAGATTACAGTGGCTTTCAATGGATGAAGCAATTAAACACTGCACTAAAGGGGTAGACATATTTAAATGGGCAAGTAACTATAATGGAAAAAGTCCAGATATAGTACTAGCATGCGCTGGAGACACTCCAACACTTGAAGTATTAGCTGCAGCATCAATACTTAAAGAAAAAGCACCTACCATCAAATATAGGGTAGTAAATGTAGTTGATTTAATGAAACTACTTCCTAGTTATAAACACCCTCATGGATTAACAGATGAAGAATATAATGAATTATTCACAACAAATAAACCTATATTATTTGCATTCCATGGATATCCAAATGTAATTCATGAACTAACATATAATAGAGAAAATAAAGATCTTCATGTAAGAGGATACAATGAAGAAGGAACAATAACTACTCCGTTTGATATGAGAGTTCAAAACCATATAGACAGATATCATTTAGTGCTTGATGTACTAAAATATACAAACAACGAAAAGAAATATAAAGAACTAAAAGAGTACTGCCTAAAGATGCTTGATAAACATCATGACTACATAAGAAACTATGGAAAAGATATAAAAGAAGTATCATCTTGGTACTGGAAGTAAAAGCCTCTATAAGAGGCTTTTTAATTGCTTTAATAAGTCTAATGTGATATATTAATAATAGGAAAATAGGAGAGACGAGATATGAAAAATATAACAATAAAAGAAGATGCATATTTTGAAGAAGATATATCTCCTGAGGAAACTGAGGAAAGAAGAAAAAGACTAATAATACTATTGTTATTTTTCCTAATACTACTATTAGGTGTATTTATGCTAGGCTTTACAAGAAGTAATATTAAAGATAATGAAATAGTTAGTAGTTGCTACTACGACTGTGACATACTAAATATAAATACTCCAAACTATAGAGTAGACATCACTTCAGATAAAAAACCAGATACTAACCTAGGCCCAATTGGAGGGAATAAACCTCTTTATAATGTAACATATGGAATTCTTTATAAAGAAAAAGGCTATTTCAATAAATTAATAGAAGAATATGATGTAGACTTAATAGACTATAATCAAAAACATAAAGTATTTAATCCTATAACAACTCCTGTTAATAATAGCTCAAAAGGATTATTTAATGTAGACACAAATAACGATGGCTGGCCAGAAATAAATATAGACTTTGAAGGAAAAAAAGTATGTGATTTAAACTGCGATTTAGATTATGACTTAAAACCTGACAAAAGAATAGATACTAACTGGGATGGAATATGTGATTTATACTGTGAAGAAGAAGTAGTGAAAGAACCAGATGTAGATGTATCTAAACCAGAAGTAAAAGCAATCTTAGTATTTGAAGATACAAGCGAACTTGAAGAAGAAGCAATAGTGCCAGGATGGACTCACTTTAAAACATTCACAGTAACTAATACTGGTGAAGAAGAAGTAACATATAAAATAGATTTTACTGAAGTAAAGAACACGTTTACTACAGATAATAATTTATATTATGGTTTAACATTAAATGATGAAGTAGTAAAGGATATATCTCTAAATAGAGCGCCTTATAATAATGAATCATTAATAACAGGTGTAAGTATAATGCCTGGAGAAACACAAACATATAAAATAACTTTTGAATTTAAAGAAACAAATCAAAACCAAGATATAGATAAAAATAAAGAGTTTTATACAAAACTACAAGTACACAATATGAATTAAAAAAGATAGTCTACTGACTATCTTTTCTTTTATTTAGTTCACTAAGAGTAATCTTATATGAATCTTCTTCCTCTTTATAAACAATATCTTTATAAACAAATTCGCTATCAATGCTAGAAAGTAATTCTTTAATAAAATACTTTAAGAAAGAAGGATTCTTAACCAAGAAAGGCCCTATTAAATGAGTACCATAAACATTCTTATATTTAATACCATCTGATTTATTAGAAATGTTTTCACCAAGTCCAAATTTAACTTTAGCTAAAGGATAAATATTACCTTCAACATTAGACATATTATTAATAAAACCTACTAAATCATCTTTAACAAATTCACTTTCATATATAACGTCACTAACATTTCTACTCTTAATAAAATTAGTAGTAAAACTAAAAGTATTAACAGCTTCTTTCCCATCTATGCTAGCGCCTAACATTTCATATGAATTACCAGTAAGAAGCATAAAACCATAGTTTTCAATATAATCATTTAACTCTTCTTTATAATTAATCAAATGATCTAAACAAGCCATTTCACTTCTTTCAGTTCCTTCTCCAATATAAATAAGATTATATTTACTAAAATCTATTTTATCATTAATAGAAAGAGTATCCACTTTGACGCTAGCGCCCTGATCAGTTAAATGTTTTTTTAAAATACTGATATTACCATATTCTCCATAAAGATTCATAATATCATGATATAAATGTAATATATTAACTTTCATGCTTATCTCCTATCTAAAAACTTCATTCTATCAGAAAAACAAGTAACAACGTATACATTCTTATAATCATTATTTTTAACATTATCCATCATATCATCTAAATCACTAGACACATAGATTTTATCTTCACTTATAGATGCATATTTAAGTCTAATTAAAATATCATTCTTATATGTACCCGCTACTATAACCTTTTTAACATTTTTGCTATTTAAAAGTTCAAAATCAATATCCCAAAGCCAAGATGTTTCACTAGTAAAATATTTTCTACTAATAGCATCTACTAATATAACAACTGCGCATTCCTTATTTTGATTCTTAATAAAAGTAAGTGATTGATTATAACTAATAGAATTTTCATGTTTACTAGTTAAAAGCATAACATCGTTATTGTTGATCTTAAAAGATTGAACTCTATCATTCTTAATAATATAGTTATCTAAAGAACTTCTAACTTCTTCTTCACTAATACCCATTAAAGAACAAATAGCAAAAGTAAACAATAAATTATATGCATTATAAATACTATTTAAATTCATCTTAATAGTATATTTATCATTAATAGTAATAACTCCTGTTTTAAAATCTATATTAGATACCTTAAATTCAGGATTATGCCTCTTATGACCACAATTAGGGCATTCATAAGAACCTATATGATTAAAATGATAATAATCATATTTCATTAAACTCTTACAATTAGGGCAGTATTTAGTATCTAGATATACACTATCGCTTTTTATCTTAGACAAATCATTCTTTTCTATTCCAACATAAGTAACATTATCTCTTTTATATCCATATAAACTAGATAAAGGATCATCAGTATTTAAAATTAAGTGAACATTTTCATCTATCGCTTCTTTAATAATATCATATATAACTTCAGGATGACCATTTCTAGTCATTTGATCTCTATATAAATTAGTAACTATCATATACTTAGGTTTAATATATTTAGTAGTATTTCTAGTGTATCTTTCGTCACTCTCTAGCACTAAAGCGTCAGCTTTAACCACGCCTTTTAAATTACAATATTTTAAAAGAACAGTAGTAACTCCCTCTATCTGATTAGAACCAGCTTCATTATAAATAGCTTTTTTACCAGCACTTCTTAAAGTACTTGCTATCATCTCGGTAGTAGAAGTTTTACCATTACTACCAGTAACAATAATAATATCTTCTGGAAGAGTAAGCTTATTAATAATGTTTTTATCAAGCATCAAAGCTACTTTACCAGGAAGAGATGTACCTCTTTTAAATATCTTTCCTACAAATACAATAAATTTTCCAATTAAAATTACAATTATCTTCATATTTACCACATAATTATTATAGCATTATTTTAAGATATATATCAAAATAATATTGAAAATATATATTATTTTTAATATACTAATATACAACCGCTCTTAAGGGGGAAGAGAAAATGGAACTTGAAATAAATATTAAAGACGAAGACTATTCTCGCAGTAAAATAAAATATGAAGTAAATACATTAAAAAGAGAAAGCAAATAACTAATAAAGGAGAGGAAAAAATGATAGAAATAAAAATAAATGGATTAGATGCATATATAGATGAAAATGATTTCGAAATAGTATATGTAAAAGGATATAATGATGGTAGATATTCTTCTATCCCACTAGCATCAGAAGGAATTTTCTGTTTAAAAAATAAAAAGACAGGTGCTTATATACATCAATTTAAAGGAGTAACAAAATATATTGTAGAAGAAAAAAGTGATAATAATATATTTTTCTTCGCATTACAAATGTACGATAATGGAGAAGGAATTAAACCTCATCTAGTAAAATACTCATATGATAAAGGAACTGACAATTTAAGAAGAGTTACAGACTTTGATATGGACTATGCTTCATATGATTCAACTTTTCTAGGTGATGGCTGCTTTATAATAGCGGACAACTTTAAAACAGTAATATATAATGATAAAATTAAATCTACTAATAATAAATCAATTCCATTTGATGAATGCTACAGCAAAAGACTATGCGAGCAAAGTGAAAAAGAATTTGATGAAGAGACAGTCATTGTAAAAAAAGAAATACACCTAGGAAGACTAGATGAATATAAAGATGTTTTAGCATTTGGTATTAATCCAAAAACATTGAAAATAACAACAAAAATTCATAGTAGCCTTCAAGAAAGAGATATAGACTTATTAACTAAAGAAGAAGCAGAAAAAGTAAACATTAGACACTACGATAAAGATTACTATAATGTTAATGACATAATTGGAAGTGCAACTATTTATAAGGAAATAATAAAACCTCTTGAAATAATTGAAAGACAACTAAGAGAAGACGAAGATATATGTAATGATAGTTATCCATGCGGAATTGACTATGATGAAGCAGTAAGAAGATTAAAGAATAATAACAGTCAGAAATAACTGACTGTTTTTTATATATAAATGCTTTACACATACATGGCATAAATATTTGTATGAAATATAATTATTTGTTATAATCAAGTTAGAAAATAGGTGGTTTTAAATGGAAGAAAAAATGGAAGCCTTATATCAAGAGTATTTAAAGAAAAAACTTGATTTAGTATTTAATATAAATTCTGATGAAATAATAAACGAGTCAAAAAGAGAAGATACACCAAATAAGAAGGATGAACTTTTTTTCAGAGTATATATAGATGGCAAATACAATTTTGAAGATGAAGAAGGCGAAAAAATAAGCCAGGTATGGTATGACGATGCAAATGATTTTAAAGAAGGATATGCAGTAGTAGTAAAATTTAACAAAAATACAAGGTATAATTTTATAAATACTAAAGGAGAACTTCTATGTAAAGAATGGTATGACATCGCATATGATTTTAACGAAGGGGCAGCAAAAGTAGAAAACAAAGGTAGATGTAATTTTGTAAACAGGCAAGGTCAACTAATAAGTAGTGTATGGCTTGATGAAGCATGGGACTTTAACGAAGGCTATGCAAAAGTAGAAAAAAAGGGTAATTATAATTTCATAAAACAAGATGGAAGTTTCATGAGTGAAGAATGGTTTGATGCAGCCCAGGATTTTAAAGAGGGCACAGCAAGAGTAAAAAAGGAAGGCAAATATAATTTTATAAAACAAGATGGAAGCTTCATAAGTGAAGAATGGTTTGATTATGCAGAATATTTTAGAAAAGGCTATGCAGAGGTAAGAAAAAAAACAAAGTATAATCTTATAGACACTAAAGGAAGACTAATAAGTGATGAATGGTATGATCAATTAAGTGACTTTAACGAAGGATATGTAGGCGTAACAAGGGATCATTGGCAAAATTTTATAGACACACAAGGTAAATTAGTAAGTGAAGAATGGTTTGACTATGCCTGGATTTTTCAAGAAGGCATGGCAAAGGTACGAAAAAATAAAATGTGTAATTTTATAAACACTAAAGGAAAACTAATAAGTGAAGAATGGTTTGACGATGTTTGGGCCTTTGAAAATGGCATAACATTAGTAGCCAAAGATGGTAAACGTAATTTCATAGACAAAGAAGGCAACGAACTCTTAAAGAAATGGTACAAAGATACAAGATGGTTAAGTCAAGACCATTTACGCTGTGAAAACAATAACAAGCCACATGATTATTTATTAACTAAAGACGAAGATAACAAGCCTGTATTTATAAAAATAGAAGAGACTTTAACAGACAAATATAATTGCATTACGCCAAAAGAAAAGATTAAAATCAAATATGAACCACTAAAGTTTTATGGACTAAACTATATTGTATGCAGGGGTGATAACACACTTTATTTATATAACATTAATTCAAATAGTTATGAAAACATAGGATACTATGCATATGTAAAATATGATGATAACTTTATTATATATAATGGCAAAACATATTTTATGTATGAAGGTAAAAAAATAGATGTTTCAAGATATTATTCAAAATTAGATGATTATTTTCAAGATAATGAAATAAAAACAACTCCAGGTATTGATATAATGACAAGAGAAGATTTTGATCTAGAAAAAAGGGAAGAAAAAAGAAGATTTTTAGAAGAAGAAAAAGAAAATCAAGAAAGACTAGATATATTAGGCGCTAAAAATCAAAATGACTTTGACAAAGCAGAAGCAACTCATAAAATGATAGAAACTTTAAAGGTATTAAGAGAAAGTGTTAATGAATTAAATAGTCTAAAATCAAAAATAGGTAATATGAAAATACCTAAAGTATCTGTTGAAAACATATTCACTGTAGTAGAAGACCATAGAAAAATAATGGATGAACTAAAAGATACACTAGAGTTCATTAATCTATCACATATTAGCTTTAAAGGTGTAGATATATCTGGAATAGATTTCAAAGGATGTAATATAAATCTATATCCTCAAGAAGTATATGAAAAGAACTTAAGAGATTGTGATTTTACTGGTGTTAACTTGTCTCCATTTATAGACTTCAAAGGGGTAGACATAAGAGGAGCTAAGTTTAGCACTGACAGTGACCCAACAACAATAGATGTAATACCTAATTTTGAAGGCGCTATATATGATGAAAAAACAACATATAATGGAAAATCACTAGTAGATATACTAGGTCCATGTGAAATAATAAAAGATAGCCAAAAAAAGAGTTGATAATAATCAACTCTTTTTATATATCATCACACTTTACACATACATGCCATAAATATTTGTATGAAATATAATTATTTGCTATAATCAAGATAGAAAATAGGTGGTTTTAAGTGGAAGAAAAAATGGAAACTTTATATCAAGAATATCTAAAAGAAAAACTAGATTTAGTATTTAATATAGATTCTGATAAAATAATAAGAATGAGAAACAAAAATCAAGGTGAAGCTGAACCAAATGTTACAATAATAAGATTAGACAATAGACTATATAATATTGCGGACACACACGGAAATATATTAAGTGAAGAAAGTTTTAAAAATATTTATCCTTTTGAAGATGGCTACGCTTTAGTGTATAAAGAAGGAGAGTATAACTACATAGATACACATGGAAAATTGCTAAGCGAAAAATGGTTTTTCAGTCTTGGGAAATTCTGTGAAGGATATGCCAAAGTAACGGATTCAAACTTGAAATACAATTTTATAGACAGGCAAGGTAAAATACTATGTAAAATATGGTTTGATGAAGCCAAAGACTTTAGTAATGGCATTGCTTTAGTAAAAAGGAATCAAAAATACTATTTATTAAATACACAAGGTAAATTAGTATATAATGAGCCAAGCGATAACATTAGACTTTATAGTGGATGTGCCATAATAGAAAATGATGGGCGATATAATTTAATAAATGCGAAAGGTCAACTACTATGTGACACTTGGTATTTTATAATGGATGGTTTTGAAGATGGCTACGCTTTAGTATGTAAGAATGGCAAGTTCAACTATATAAATGAACATGGAAAATTGCTAAGTGAAAATTGGTATGAAATGGCACGGGACTTTTATGAAGGCTTTGCGGTAGTACGGGAGAATAATAAATACAATTTTATAAACACTAAAGGGAACTTTTTAAGTAAAGAATGGTATGAAAGGACCTGGGACTTTAACGAGGGCTATGCTTTAGTAAAAAAGAATGATAAATACAACTTTATTAATACAAAAGGTTGTATTTTAAGTGAAGAATGGTATGAAAGGGCCTGGGGTTTTGGAAACGGTTATGCACCAATAAGCAAAAATGGCAAGTATAATTTTATAGACACTCAGGGCAATCTACTAAGTGAAGAATGGTATGATAATGCTAACGGTTTTTATGAAGGATTCGCGTTGGTACAAAAAAATGGTAAATCTAATTTCATAGACACGCAAGGCAAATTAATAAGTGATAAATGGTATAAAGATATGGATCGAACTAGTTTTTACTTCGTAGGAAAAGATCCACTAGTAAAGCCTGAGTACATATTTGCTAAAAGAAAAGAAGATAAACTATCATTATTAAAAGTAGAAGAGACCTTAACAGGCAATTATAATTGTATTACAGAAAATGGTAAGATTAAAACAAAATATAGACCAATTAAAAGCTATGGGTCAGACTTTTTAATGTGTGTAGATGAACGCCACAATACTATTTATTTATATAATATTAACTCTCGAAAATACACTGAAATTGGTTCGTGTGGATTTACAAAATATGATGATAATTTTATTACATATAATGACAGAATATATTTTACTTATGAAGGCAGAATAATAGATGTTTCAAGATATTATTATAAATTAAATGACTATTTCAAAAATAATAAAACAAAAATAACTTCAGGCATTGATATAATGACAAAAACAGATTTCGATTTATTAAATGATAAAGAAAAAGCAAGGTTCCTAGAAGAAGAAAAGGAAAACAATAAAAAACTAAAAGAAAAGCAAATTAAAGAACAGCAAGATAAAGAATTATTGGAAGCTCAAAAACAAAAAGAAAATGAGCAAGATCAAGCAACTCATGAATTAATTGGAGCATTAAAAGAATTAAGAAATAACGTTAATAAAATAAATAGTTTGAAATCAAAAATAGGTAATATGAAAATACCTAAAGTATCTGTTGAAAATATATTCACTGAATTAGAAGGTCATAAAGAAATAATGGGTGAATTAAAAGATAAATTAGAGTTCATAGACTTATCGCATATTAGCTTTAAAAATGTAGATATAAGTGGAGTGAATTTTAAAGAATGCAATATAAATCTATATCCTCAAGAAGTATATGAAAAGAACTTAAGAGATTGTGATTTTACTGGCGTTAATTTATCCCCATTTATAGACTTTAAAGGAGTAGACATAAGAGGAGCTAAGTTTAGTACTGATAGTGACCCTACAACAATAGATGTAATACCTAATTTTACTGGTGCAATATATGATGAAAAAACAACATATAATGGAAAATCACTAGTAGATATACTAGGTCCATGTGAAATAATAGATAGTAAAAAGAAATAAAAGAATTGATAAACCATTATCAATTCTTTTCATATACTACACTAGGTGATTAATATGGCTTTAGAAGGTATAGTAATAGATGCAGGCCACGGTGGAAGTGATGGAGGAGCCCAGGGAAACGGCATAAGTGAAAAAGAACTAACTCTGAAAATAAGTAAGTATATGTTTGATAGATTAAAAGAACTTAATATACCAGTTAAAATGACTAGAACCACTGATGAAACAATAAATAGCTCTGAAAGAGTAAAAAGAATATTAAATAGTTTCGGAAGTTCTAAAGATGTAATTGTAATATCTAATCATATAAATGCAGGAGGAGGAGACGGAGCAGAAATAATATATGCTCTTAGAAATAATAGTACTCTTCCAAGCAAAATAGCTTCTGAAATAGAAAAAGAAGGACAAAATATAAGAAAATATTATCAACAAAGATTACCATCTAACCCTATGAAAGATTATTATTTTATTCATAGAGATACACCGAATACAGAGGCACTAATAGTAGAATATGGATTTTTAGATAGTAAGGGTGACGATGTAGAACAACTTAAAACAAAATATAAAGATTATGCAGAAGCAGTAATAAGAGCAATATGTGATTATAAAGGAATAAACTATACTGCTCCATATAACAGTACATTCTACACAGTTAAAAAGGGAGACTCCCTTTGGAGTATTGCCAGTAAATTCGGGTTAACTGTTGATAAACTAAAAGATATCAACAATTTAAAAACAAATAATATCTATGTAGGACAAAATTTAAAAGTAAAGAAAGAAGATGAAAAAGAAGTAGAAGACTACTTAATATATACAGTTAAAAAAGGAGACAACTTATATAAAATAGCTTCTATTTATAATACTACAGTAGAAACATTAATGAATATAAATAATTTAGAAAGCACTAACTTAACTATTAATCAGCAATTACTAATACCTAAAACCACTAATGCTATTAATAAAGGAATAAATTATGTAGTAGTAAAAGGAGATACTTTATATAGCATTGCTAACAAATATAATGTTAAAGTAAATGATCTAATAGATGCAAATAATCTAAAAACAACTAATCTTACAATTGGTCAAATATTATATATACCAGGTACAGAAAGTTTTACTACTTACACTGTAGAGAAAGGAGATACCCTATACAAAATAGCAAATAAATATGGAGTAACAGTAGAAGACTTGATGAAAGAAAATAACTTAGAAGGAACTATGCTATTAATAGGTGAAACTCTAATAATTCCTACAAAATAGTTTGATTTTAAATATATTTATTGTATAATGATTATAGTAGGGTGGTAGGGTAAACATGATGCATAAATATGATATAGAAAAAGATAACTTAGAACTTAAATATGATAGAGATAGCAATAGTTATTCTTTATACTATAATAATGAAAAAGTACCAATTAGAAAACTAAGTAAAAAGTCTTATTATAAGTTAGTAGAAGCTAATCTAAAACTAATTAATAAATCATTGGTAAATAAAATAGCAAATAATATAGAAAATGATACAAACTATGCAAAAAGAATTGCATAGTTTTTTAATGTAGCTCTTTGCACACACCTTCTTCTGGTTCATAGAAGCAGTGATTCTTATATCTACCAGAAAACTTTTGCCCATACCAAGAACTCTTGCAAGAACTATTACCTGGATAATAAAAATATAAAGCATTAGTCGCAGGATGATAGTACTCCCCTTTTAAAACCCTTTCTGCTAATTCTCTTTCTTTATCATTAGCTGCTTTATAGAAAAGGGAGTTTTTAGTTCCAGAAAATTGATTCTTTTGGTATATAGCGTCAGTAATAGTTCTAATATTTTTAAACTCTAAACAATTAGAAATAACTCTATTAACAATAACATTACCAACCATAAGCATACCTAGATCTCCCTCAGATAATGCTTCACTTCTCATAGTTCTTGCACATAAATCAAGTTCTTTATCAGTATATTTAACAAGCATAATATCACCATTTAATAATTATGCAATTATTAAAAATACTTTACTTTTAAAAGATATTATAGTATATTTAAATTGTTCCCAATAAGGGAATAAATATTCACAAATGTGTTCAACAGACACATAACCCGGGTAACCGGGCTTTTTTATGCATAAAAAAACATCCATTTAGGATGTTTTATTTTTTTAATAATTAGTAGCAAGTCTTTCTTGATAAGCTCTTCCGTGTTTACAAACAGGGCATACATCAACTGCTTCTTTAGATTTATAAACATGTCCACAGTTTCTACAAATCCAATATACTTCTTCATCGCTTTCAAATACTAATTCGTCTTCAACACTTTTAAGAAGTTTTAAGTATCTTTCTTCATGATGTTTTTCAATTTCAGCTACGCCTTCAAATAAAGCTGCAATATCATCAAATCCTTCACTTCTTGCAACAGATGCAAACTCTTTATACATATTTGTCCACTCATAGTTTTCTCCTTCTGCTGCATTTCTTAAGTTTTCAATAGTTGAAGGAACTTTACCATCATTTAAAGCTTTGAACCATAATTTAGCATGTTCTTTTTCATTATTAGCAGTTTCTTCAAATATAGCTGCTATTTGTTCATAGCCATCTTTCTTAGCTTGAGATGCAAAGTATGTGTATTTGTTTCTTGCTTCACTTTCTCCTGCAAATGCAGCCATTAAGTTCTTTTCAGTTTGACTTCCTTTTAATTCCATAATAATCCTCCTAACATAATTTTACCAAAATTAAATATAATAATAAAGTAAAAAAATAAAAAAATTAGCACTCTCACTTGACAAGTGCTAATGAAAGTGATAGACTTAAAAATGTAAGGAGATGATATTATGAGTTTATTAC